>MDSV01082555.1_pt1 | contig 11050 bp, 4 predicted proteins | sample 810851 | NCBI WGS metagenome assembly MDSV01 (sample SAMN05326640, study PRJNA326480) | marine metagenome | isolation source: seawater | place: Atlantic Ocean: North East | collected 2012 | reverse complement strand
TGAAGTCAAACTCCTCTGAACAAACTGTACAGTTGTCAGATGCAGTTGCTTCATCAAATGCGAGTTCTTCGTCACACTCAGCTGTGTAATCCTCTGGAACAACCAGCTCAGGAGCCGTCGTATCCACAACAGAAATCGTCTGGGTCGCAGAAGTGCTGTTGCCCGCATCATCTGTCGCAGTGAAGGTGCGAACGAGGGTGAACGTCCCCGCGCAGTCACCCGGCATTGTTTCTTCAGACAATTCCACACTCACTGTGCCACAGTTGTCCGTAGCCGATGCACTGTCGTAAGTCAACTCGTCTGTGCATTCTGCAGTGTAGTCCGCCGGAATGCTCAACTCAGGAGCTGTCGTGTCTTGGACCGTGATGGTTTGGGTAGCGCTGCTGCTGTTGCCTGCATCGTCCGTCGCGGTGAACGTACGCAAGACGGTGTAGTTCCCCGCAGCGTCGCCTGCAATCGTCTCACTTTCCACGGCAATCACCGCCCCGTTGCAGTTGTCTGAAGCCGTGGCATCTTCAAGCACGAGCTCGTCAGAGCACTCAGAAGTGTAATCCGCAGGCACGCTCGTGAATTCAGGCGCAGTCGTATCCTCCACCGTGATGGTTTGAGTCACGGAGGCACTGTTGCCCGCATCATCCGTTGCAGTGAACGTGCGAACCACAGTGTAGTTGCCGGTGGCGTTGCCTTGAATGACTTCTGACGTCACTTCCACCACCGCACCATTGCAGTTGTCAGCAGCGGTCGCTTCTTCAAGGAGCATGTCGTCGGAACACTCGACCGTGTAATCGCCGGGGACAAACGTGAACGCTGGCGCAGTCGTGTCTTCAACTGTGATGGTCTGAGTTGCAGAAGTGCTGTTTCCACAGTCGTCCGTCGCAGTAAATGTGCGTAAGATGGTGTAGTTGCCCGTGGCATTTCCAGCGACGTTCTCTTCCGAAACCTCAATGGCGACCGTGCCACAGTTGTCCGTGGCAGTCGCATCGTTGGAAAGCACAATCTCTCCGGAACACTCCACCGTGTAGTCCGCAGGAATGGCAATGAGCTCCGGGGCTTCATCGTCTTCCACCTCAATGGTGTAAGCATATTCCGCAGACCCTCCCGCGCAGTTTTCAATGCTCACGGTGCGGAGAATGGTGTAATCACCGGCACATGCACCTTCCGTGATTTGGTCTGACACCAAGCTCACCGAGAGGCCTTCGTCGCATCCAAAGGCAGAAGCATCGGCGTTGCTGTAGCTCACGACGAACGCATCCGCGCTGGGCAAGCCAGGCACAGCATCGCATGAAGCCACCGCATCCGCGGGGCCTTGCTCGATGATGGGGCAGGCAAACGCGCCCAAGGGCTGCTGGGTAAAGGTGAGATCGGGACGCACATCGTTGATCTGGTCTCCTTGAGGGAATATTTGAGCTCGGAATGAACCTGAAATCTGACCGTCGGTGGTCAGTTGAGCCACCAACACGCGTTGATCGTCACCTGACACGCCGTTGGGACCGCCAGGAGGAACCAAGAACCATCCACTGCCGAGGTTGTCGTCGACTGTGATGCTGTTACCAGCCTCGAAGGAGTCGATCCATGAACCAGGAATGAGCTGGGCTTCTCCCCCGTCCAAATCGTCGCTCGAAGTTGCCCCAATGGTGACCCAAGAGTCGTACGCCGCATCGGGCGCCACCACCATCATGGCGGGGCTGATGTTGGTGCCAAGACAACCTCCAAATACGTTTTGGTAGAAGGACGTGGTCGTGTGAAGCGCCAGTGGGAACTCATCGGAGCCCGTCACTGCCGTCAACACGTCGTCGGTGTTGGGCGTGTTGATGTACACGCGGTACGTGCTCAAGCCTGCGAGATCTCCCGAAGTATGGGTTTGAACAAGGTCGATGCTGATGCTGTATCCAGCTTCCGTGGAGGTAAACACCTCGTAGGCACAGCAGTAGTCGCAAGAGCCGTCGTCAACTGCGGCCACAGGGTCGTAATTGCAAGCCTGTGCGTCCGTACATCCCGCCTCATCGAAGTCGCAGATGTCGTTGTCATTCACATCGTAGCAAACGCCGTCGCAGTCAAAGCCGGGCTCTGCATATTCGCACGCGCCGTCGTCGTAAATGGCGTCCTCGTCATAGTTGCATGCCCCCTCATCCGTGCATCCACATGCATTTTGTCCGCAGGAACAGAAGTCGCACGAATCGTCCAGCACGTTGGCGTCAGCATCATAATTGCATGCCGCCTCATCCGTACAGCCCGGATTGACCAGCGTCACATTGTACTGCTCTTGAAGGGTCAAGGTGTTGCCACATGCATCGCTAATGAGGAATTCACGCAAGATGACTTCGAGCGATGCGGTTGAAGACAACACAACATCGTCGACTTCGTATGTGGGGTTGTCATCGCAGTCGTCCGAAACTTCCAAATTGGCCTCGGGCAAGGTCTCTCCTTCAAGACCATTGATGTCGATGGCACACGTGGATGGAACTTCACAGCCGTTCCAGCCTGACAACACCGTCGGTGCTGTGTCGTCGACGATGTTCAATCTTTGGGTTGTCGAAGAAGCATTGCCACAGGCGTCTGTCGCCGTGAAGGTGCGGTCGATGCTGTAAGACTGAGGACAGCTACCTTCAGTCACCACATCGGTGACTGTGATTGTGACACCACTGCAGTTGTCCGTGGCTCCTGGCAAGGCGACCGGAAGTTCATCGGTGCAGCTCAACACCATGTCCGCCAAAGTCTCGAGGACTGGCGCCTGATTGTCAACCACCGTGATGACCTGCTGCGCCGTGGCGGTGTTCAAACATGGATCCATGGCGTTGAAGGTTCGCACCACTGTGTAGTTGCCGGGACAATCACCAGGAACGATTTCTTCAGCCATTTCGATGGTGACGTCGCCACAATCGTCTGTGCCATAGGCCTCGCCCAGATCAGCAGTGGCGAAGTCTTCACAGAGTACAGTCATGTCCTCGGGGGCAAACACCACCGGGGGCACCGTGTCCACGACAACGATGATCTGCTCCCTCGAACGCGTGTAGCCAGAGCAATCCGTCGCGGTCCAAGAACGGAACAATGTGTAGTCGTGCTCACACACCCCGTCAATGCGGGTTTCCCCAACGAAGGTAATCGTGGGAGTTGGCGCTTCGTCGTAGCAAAGGTTGCCGTTGTATGTGGCTTCAAAAGAAGGCGCAAACGGGGAAACGATGGCTTCAACCACAGCATCCTCCACAGCGGGAACTTGCCACCCTTGCACAGTCACATTGGCGGGAAACGAGGTGAAGAGAGGCTTCAAAGAATTTCCATCGCAATCGAAGTTGGGGGACGCAAAGTTGCATTGCCCAGGGTCCGTTGCAGCCGGGTCGAAGTTGCACGCCGCCATGTCCTGGCAACCCAAAATCTCAAACGGATCACAAACGCCGTCGCCATCCTCGTCGTCCAAGCAATTCCCATCGCAGTCGTAACCAAACTCAGGGAAAATGCATGACTCATCGGCATAAAGCGCTGTCTCATCGTAGTTGCACGCCGTCGCCTGAAGGCACCCCGCACAAGACGTAAATTCACAGGAGCCATCATCATTGGTGGCAGCCGCGTCAAAATTGCATGCTTCGGGGTCGGTGCATCCACCAATGGGCTCCTGACATGACCCGTCGTCGTCGGTGGCGATGGGGTTGTAGTTCAAGGCTGTTGTAGACGTACATCCGGCAATCTCATCACCATCACACACGTTGTCTCCGTCGGCGTCCTCCAAGCAATTCCCGTCACAGTCTCTTCCTTCCTCTGGGAAGACACATGTTCCATCGTTGACTTGTGCTTCTTCATCGTAGTTGCATGCTTCCAAAACCGTACAGCCCGTGGCCAAACAGGACACGAAGTCACAAGATCCATCATCTTGGTTGGCATTGGCGTCAAAGTTGCACGCTTGTGGGCTCGTGCATCCCTCGATGGGGTTGCAGCTGCCATCATCCACGGTGGCTGTGCTGTCGTAGTTGTCCGCGAATTCGTTGGTGCAACCCGCACAGCTGGTGTATTCACAAGATCCATCATTGACCTCCGCATCGGGATCATAGTTGCAAGCATTGGCCAACGTGCAACCTGGAACGAGGCAACTCAAGTAGTCACATGAACCGTCGTTGACCGTAGCCGCAGGATTGTAGTTGCATGCTACAGCATCGGTGCAACCCAAAACAAGGCAGCTGATGAAGTCACAGGTGCCGTCGTTGACGGTCGCAGCAGGTTCATAATTGCAGGCAATCTCAAAGGTACATCCTGGCACATCTGTCTGAGCACCAATGGTTTGAGTCAAAACCACGAGGAGAGCGGAGAGGAAAATTCGCATGTCGAGTCTTTTGATGGAACATTGAAAGATAGGGATGAAAACCGAGAATCCATCGACGAACCTCAATTTTCAGCACTTCAATGCGCGATAACGACCTACGAGCGGCAACATAAAGATGTTTCAAAACGACCCATCCCAACGAATTTCCTTGGCCGTATCTGCCCAACAAAAATGGCGACCAATGGCCGCCATTCCCTCATGCCACAAGGCATGCATTTGTTTCACAATCAATAGTCGTCGTCGTAATCTGACCACCCTTTCGAACCCCCACCACCGCGGGGCTTTTTCATTTTCGTTTGTCGTGGACCGTCCGAGTATTTGTCGGGCTTTTGGCGCTGTACCTTCTTCTTCTTGACAGGCTTTTTGTCCGGCCCGAAAGAACCTCCCCCACCGCCGGCAGAAGGCCGAGGTCCTGTGCTCGGTCGAGCGCCTCCGCCCTGCCCAGTTCTTGGTGAATCGGGACGGCCACCTGAACCCGAAGGCCGAGGACGTGCCCCACGCTCCTCAGCTTCTTTGACAACCATTCGGAACCCCATGAATTCCTGGCCATTCATTTCCGCTATTGCGCGCTCCCCTCCTGCTTTGTCCTCCATTTCGACAAAGCCAAAGCACTTGCTTTGCCCAGTGTCTCGGTCGGTCACCACCTTGACACTGCGAACAGGGCCCATGGCGCCGAACCATTCCAACAAATCCGATTCAACCGCATCCCGGTTGAGCTTAGCTACGAAGAGTTTCATGTTTGTATTTAGAACGAGAGAACGGCTGCAAACTACGCGAAAAGAAGAATTTCACCGCCGTTCCCAAACGCAATTGTTCATCAGCAGTCGTTGCCAAACGCAGCCAAGATTTGAAGAATGTCGTTGACGTTGGTGGCGCCATCGCCATTCAAGTCCGCACTGCAGTCTGAGGTGCAACCGAAGTCTGCCAAGAGCTCCAAGAGGTCAGCAACTGTGATTTGACCGTCGTTGTTCAAATCTTCAGGGCATGCTGGCGCAAACACGCAACTGCCATCGTCGACCAGCGCATTGGGATCGTAGTTGTCCGCTTCAGGATCGGTGCAGCCGCTGCACGTGCTGTTGTCGCCACCACACACACCACACGCGTCAAGCTCCAAACAAGAGCCGTCATCAATGGTGGCACCGGCATCGTAGTTGCAGGCGTTCACATCGGTACAACCCGCACAGCTCGTGAACTCACAGGAACCATCATCCTCTGTGGATTCAGGGTTGTAATTGCACGCCGTGGCATCGGTGCAACCCGAGCAACTGGCGAAGTCGCAAGAGCCGTCTTCTGTGGTCGCTTGAGGGTTGTAGTTGCATGCGCTGGCGTCGGTGCATCCTGAAATGTCAGTTTCATCCGTAGTGCAAAGTCCATTCAAGGTCAACGTCGCGTCGTAGTCCACACCTGAACTCGTGGTCCAACCGTTCACCAACGTGAACGACCAAGGCCCCGTACCCGTTAAACCTGCTCCTGCCAAATCCACAGTTGTTGTGTATGTTCCTGAGGTCGTCGTCTGCCAAGCTGCCGGCCACACCACTTGATAGTTTCCCAAATCCGTGCACGCACTTGTGAAGTTGTAACCCCCGATTGAATAACAGTTGCCGTCTGGCAACCCAATTTCAACCATCATGTCGGCGGGCCAAGATTGACCACCACCAGAGTTGGAAAAGTTCAACGTCACATCGAGCGAACTGAGCGTCCCAGACGCTCCCGTTAGCGCTGGCGTTCCGGCTGCCGACGCAACCAATCCAGTCTCGACGATGTTCAACGGGTAATCGCACGTGGGGCACCCTTCCACTGGGTCGGGCAACTCACAAGAACCATCATCCAATGTGGCTGAAGGATCGTAGTTGCAAGCCTCGGGATTCGTGCACCCGTAGCAGCTAAAGTCACAAGATCCGTCGTCAATGAGTGCGGCAGCATTGTAGTTGCAAGCAGTCTCGTCGGTGCACCCAGCGCAATCAAAATCACACGATCCGTCGTCAAGCGTCGCATCTGCATCGTAATTGCACGCGTTGGCATCGGTGCAGCCCAAGCCGCAATCCGCCACTCCAATCTGCAAGATGTCGGAACCCTGCGTAGACCCGTCGCCGCTCTGTGCCGTGTCGAGATCTCCCGACGCAAGAACATTGCCCGCATCATCGGTCAAGGTATATGTCCCACCGTTCCAACCATCTCCATAGCTGTCTGTCATGTTGAAAGTGAAACACCCATTGGGGATGCATTCCGTCACAGCGCCTGCCCCGCCTGAGGCAAGCACCGTGCCATTCAAATCCAAACTCCATCCGATTTCACTGTCCCAGCTGCCGCCGCCGACACTGATGGTCACGCCACTTCCAGTGGTGTTCATGAAGAAGTCGCTCGTCGCGGTGTCGTTCGTCGCATTTTCATCCGTACCGCCATTGGGGTTGGACACAGTGAAGGAAAACGTGTGGTTGCCTTCGGCAGGTGCAATGTCGGACAAAGTGACATCTTCAATCTCCGCGTAAGCCAAAGCCCCTGTCCAAGTCAACGTTCCAATTTCTGTCCCATCCAAGCTGTAGGAAACGTCAAGTGAAGTCAACGTTTGTTCGCCATTGTTGCGAACGCGAATGACCGGAGTGACGCTTGTGGCGCACACGCCCGCAGCAGGTGCAATGACAGACTGGGCCTGGGCATCCAATGCAAAATCAGGCACCGCGGGTGTACAACCGGGAGAGCTCACCAAGCTCGCACGGGCACCGCCTGGCGCAAACAACGCATTCATGCGATCCGATTGTCCTTGGGTAAACAGATTCATGCAAGCGTCGTCGGAGTAGTCCATGTAGTTCTGGACCATGTCTGTCGTGCCACAGGCGGCGCTTCCCAAAGCACATCCGTAGTTGGGTCCGTCAGAATCAGGGGTGTCGTCGACAAAATCAGAGGCCCCGCATCCACCGTCGCCCCAAATGTGACGGAGGTTGAGGTAGTGCCCCACCTCGTGGGTGGCGGTGCGTCCAAGGTCAAACGGTGCAGAAGCTGTCCCCGTGCTGCCCGTGGCCGTGTAATTGCACACAATCCCATCGGTGCTGGCAGGGCCGCCTGGGAATTGGGCGTAACCAAGCAAACTGGAACCCAAATCACACACCCAGAAGTTCATGTAATCCGACGCAGGCCAAGCATCCGAACCTCCCTGGGAGGTGAATTTCATCGCATCGTTCGTCCCGAAGGAGGTCAGGTTTGTAGGCACCCGCAAGATGCCGTCTGTTGGATTGCCGTTGGGATCCTGCGAGGCCAAACAAAACTCAATTTGCGTGTCCGCCGCTTGCGACCACACATTGTCTTGGTCTGCGTTCAATCGACGAAAATCCTCGTTCAAAATGTCCAATTGGGACATCACTTGAGCCTCGCTGATGTTCTCAGCCGCTGTGTTGTACAAGATGTGAAAGACCACCGGAATGGTCACCACCAACTGAGAACGCTGGGCAGGGTTGGCCTGCACCTGGCGCACGTATGTTTCGGTTTGCTTCTCGATCAGCGCCATGCGCTGGGCCATCTTGGGTTTTTCATGCATCAGCCGGTCGAGGTTACCCATGGTGTGACAAACACGCTCACGGGCGTTGTTGTCCACTTGCTCGCCAGCGTGTTGTGCCTGAAGAGGAGAAAACACCAAAACCGTCATTGCAATGGCCACGATGTTAAGGAGGAACGGTTTCATTGAATCAGGTTTGGGTTGACTCCAAAAGATACACTTTTGTCGACATAAATAAGCAACTCAACCACTTATTTCTGCCATTCAAGGAACTCGAGCGCATCTGGCAGGTTGCATCATTTTTGCCATGAACTTTGACCCCATGCAGAAAGACTGGGCCATTCTCCACCAAGACACAGACCACGCGGTCGTCTTGAAGCCTGCAGGCATGGCCGTCCATGGCAGAGGCCAAAACACGCTCACCGCCCAGCTAAAACGCGACGTTCGCTGTTCAGATACCGACCCCTGGCGGCACATTCACCGCTTGGACTACGGCACGCGGGGTCCCGTGATGTTCGCGAAAACGCAAGCTGCTCAAAAGGCGCTGCTGGCGCATTGGTCCCGTTTCACCAAAATCTATCATGCGTGGCATGCGGGAGAATGGAAAACCACATCCGGGGTGGCGGCATTTCCATTGGACGGGAAACCATGCCAAACCACCTTCAAATGTCTCGGCTCGCGGCCATGGGGCGTGCATGGCAAGGCTTCCTTGGTGGAATGGACCCTGCTGACGGGACGCACTCACCAAATTCGCAGGCATGCTGTAGCGCTGGGGCACGCCATCGTTGGAGATCCCGTGTATGGCACGCCGCCCATCTACACAGGACATGGACTCCATTTGACCTGCACACACTTGGCTTGGACCCACCCCACCACAGGGAATCCATTGACCGTTCGCGTCACGCCCGCCAAAAAAATGAAGCGCGCCCTCCCCGGCACCTTTGTGCCACAAGCCCCCTCCCCATACCTCAGCTTGTTCGACGCTTCCTGAACGGCTGCCGACCGTACCTTCGGCCCCTAATCACCCCCATGCGCCCCATCCGAGCCTTCATTCGAATCGTGCTGTTTCTGCTGTTGTCGTTGGTCACCATCGCACGGCTTCTTTTGGCCTTCTCGGTCATGCGTCTGGTTGGAACTGAGATTGACACCAAACGCGCGTACATCCACCGACGCTTTGTCGCCTTCGTCAAGCAGGTTCAGGGCATCATGGGCGTTCGCATTCAATGGGACGGACAGTTCCCCCAAGAGCCGGCAGTCCTGATGGGCAACCATCGTTCCTACGTCGATGCAATCCTGTTCCCGGTAGGATTCCCAGTGGTGTATGTAGGCCGTGTCGAGTCCAAATCTTGGCCCGTCATCGGCTGGGGTGCGTCGTTGCTCGGCACCATTTGGGTCGACCGAAAAAGCAAAGACAGCCGACGCGCGACGCGTGCCGCCGTTAAAAACCGCCTTCAACAAGGCATGGGCATTGTCATCTTCCCCGAGGGCACCACATTCAAAGGACCCGAGTTGCTGGAATATCGCCCTGGCATGTTTTACACCTGTGCTGAAGAAGGGTTCCCAATCGTTCCCGTGGCCTTGGAATACCGCGACCCCAACATTGCATGGGTGGACAAGGCTTGGTTCATTCCACACGCGTTTCATCATTTTGGCGCCAAGCATATCGACGTGGCCGTTCGCATCGGCGAAGCCGTGAAGATGACGGATGCGGAAGCCCTCCGTGCCCATGTCCGCAAATGGACGGAAACCCAGGTGCTTGAGCTTCGGGCGCAATTTGACGCCTAACTCCGTTTTGGAAAGCAAAAAAAGAGGGCTGACCTCCACGAGGCCAGCCCTTTGCGTTTGTTCGAATCCCTTATTGCACCATCAAAGGCAACGTCACGCGGCCCTGGGCCGTTGTGGCGACCACGGTGTAACGACCAGGCGCGATGCCCTCAAGGTCGAGCCATGCGGAAGTTGTCGTCTGAAGAACGTTTGCACCAAGTACATCGAACAGGACCACGTAGGCTTGTTGCACGTCTGAGGCACCCCAATCGAAAAACACACGTCCACGCGCGGGATTGGGCACGAGCTCCAGTTGCACGTTGTCAAGTCCAACGACGTTGTCCACCGCCAGAATTTGGACGGTGCGAACCACTTCCCCTTCACAGCCTGTGGTGTCAGCTTCCAACACGGTCACCGAAGCACCGCCAGGTTCCGAACCCCAAGTCACATTGATTTGCGACGTTCCTTGCCCCTCGGTGATCTCTCCGCCCACGACGGTCCAGGTGAAGGAGTCTCCGATCGCCCCGTTGTACGTGTACGTGGACTCCCCTCCTGCAAAAGGGAACAGCGGACCAGAGATGCTGCCCTCTCCCAAGGTGTAACAAGATTCGTCATCCACGTTGGCCAATTCGTTGTAGTTGCACGCGTCTTCATCCGTGCACCCAAACACGGCGGGAACACCTGTGCACATGCAGTCGTCGTCAATCTCATCAAAGACTGTGTTCTCGTCACCATCGTCACAAGCATCTCCTGGCACCTCACACAATCCATTGTCTGTGTTGGCCAACGCGTCAAAGTTGCACGCATCGGGATTGGTGCAACCAAACACGGCGGGCAGGCAAAACTCATGTTGAATTTCGTCGCCGTAGTCGGCCTCGCCCATTGCGAAAAGCACTGTGCCTGACGAATCGGTCGCGGTGTAATTGCCATCCACACCACATTGATTCCAGGCCGCACCATTCAATCCGTCGCCATACTCGTCCGTCAACACAAACGTGTAGCAGCCTTGGGTCAAGCATTGCTCAAAGGAAACTTCCGTTTCTGCCTCGGAATATCCTCCTGCATCGACCGAGGCGACCACAGTGTCTCCCAACACCAACTCCCACCCCACTTCTTCAGGCCAACAATCTGTCAGAATGGTCAATGAAAAGTCCACGCAAGGGAATTCGCAGGACCCGTCGTCGATGGTCGCCAAGGGATCGAAGTTCAATGCCTCGTTGCCGAAGGCATCTACCGCAATGGTGCACCCTGGAACGAGGGTGTCACAGGCGGGTGTGGAAACCATGATGGTGTCCGACACCAAGGAGTCCACAGTCACGTAGAACGCGTAGTTCGCGCTGGGGTACATCCCCGAGAAGGTATAAGTCTCTCCTGATGCAATCATCAAGGAATCACACACCGTACCCAGGCTGTCGAGGTCGTTGGATTGGCAAACCGTCATCGTCGAACACAGGAAAGACCCCAGCTCAACACCCAATTGGATT
>MDSV01052265.1_pt1 | contig 11053 bp, 10 predicted proteins | sample 810851 | NCBI WGS metagenome assembly MDSV01 (sample SAMN05326640, study PRJNA326480) | marine metagenome | isolation source: seawater | place: Atlantic Ocean: North East | collected 2012 | reverse complement strand
ATGAGAAGAGAAATTAAAAAACTTCATCAACAATTAAAAACAACAGTTGTTTATGTAACTCATGACCAAACAGAAGCTATGAGCTTAGGTACTAAAATTGCAATCATGAATCATGGACTGATACAGCAAAATGATTCTCCAGAAAGTATTTATAACAAACCTAGTAATATGTTTGTTGCGGATTTTATTGGATCACCTTCAATGAATTTAATTAAAGGAAAACTAAAACTAGACTTAAATGAAATTTCATTTAAAGCTGAAGGAGCAAATTTTCATATTCCAATTAATAATTATGAATTTAATGATATATCTCAATTAGATAATAAAGAAGTATACTTTGGAATAAGGCCAGAGCATATTTATTTTAAGAAATCTAATGAAGCTGATTTTGAGGTGAATTTAAAAGCTGTTTTAAGCGAATATATTGGTCACGAACAAATAATGACCTTTAATTTTGCAAATCAAGAATTATTAGCAAAATTTCCTTCAACAATTAAAATAGAATTAAACAAAGATACAAAATTATATTTAAATTTAACACAAGTTTCATTATTTGATGCTAATACAAAGGATAGAATTTAATTATGAAAGTAAAATATTTAGATTTAAAAAATAAAAGAGTTTTTATTTCAGGTGGAGGATCGGGTATTGGAGCAACAATAGTTGAACATTTTTGTGAACAAAATAGCGAAGTTTATTTTATAGATATAGATATTAAAGCTTCAAAAAAATTAATAAGAAAAATTAAAAAAAAAAAATTAAGAACTCCAAAATTTATTGAATGCAATATTTTAGATATAAAAAAGTTACAAAATTTAATTAAAGAAATTATTAAAAAAAAGGGACCAATACATTGTTTAATAAATAGTGCTGCTAACGACGATAGACATACCACAGAGCAAGTTGATGAAAAATACTGGGAAAATAGAATAGGAATAAATTTAAAACACTATTTTTTTGCTGCTCAATCTGTCGTGAAAGGTATGAAAAAAATTAAATCAGGATCAATTGTAAATTTAAGCTCTGTTTCATGGGTTCTTGGAGAAGGCGACAAAGTAGTTTACGAAACTTCAAAATCAGCAGTTATTGGCTTGACAAGGTCATTTGCACAAGAATTTGGCAAGTATAACATAAGAACAAATACAGTAATACCTGGCTCTATTGCAACTGAAAGACAAATAAAACACTGGCTTACACCAAAATATAAAAAACTTATTTTAGATAGCCAAGCTATAAAACGACAGCTCAAACCAGAAGATGTTGCAAGATTAGTTTTATTTCTGTCATCTGATCAATCCTCAGGATGCACAAAACAAAGTTTTGTAGTTGATGGTGGAATAACTTAAAATTATTAAAGTGAAAAAAATAAAACTTAGAAGTCAAGAATGGTTTGACAATCCTAAAGATCCTGGTCTTACAGCTTTATATCTTGAAAGATATTTAAATTATGGATTAAAAAAAAAAGATCTTCAATCAGGAAAACCAATAATTGGAATTGCTCAATCTGGTAGTGATCTTTCTCCATGCAACAGACATTTTCAATCACTAAGCAAAATCATTAAAGAAGGAATAAGAAAAGCTGGAGGAGTGCCGATGGAATTTCCAACTCATCCAATTCAAGAAACGGGCAAAAGACCTACAGCAGCACTTGATAGAAATTTGTCATATCTATCTTTAGTTGAAGTACTTTTTGGATACCCGATAGACGGAGTTATATTGACTACAGGATGTGATAAAACAACTCCAGCAGCACTTATGGCTGCTGCCACAGTAAATATTCCGTCAATTGTTTTATCAGGAGGACCAATGTTGGATGGAGTCTACAATGGGAAAAAAGCTGGTTCAGGCACTATAATTTGGGAAGCAAGAAAGTTACATGCTAAGGGAGAAATTAATTATGATGAATTTATGGATATGGCCGCAGCTTCATCACCAAGTATAGGACATTGTAATACAATGGGAACTGCATCATCTATGAATTCAATTGCTGAAGCGTTAGGTATGTCTTTACCTGGAGGCGCAATTATTCCAGCACCCTATAAAGAACGTACCGATATATCTTTTGACACTGGAAAAAGAATTGTTGATATGGTTTTTGAAAATCTAACACCATCTAAAATAATGACTAAAGAAGCTTTTGAAAATGCAGTTTATGTATCAAGTGCAATTGGAGCTTCAAGTAATTGTCCACCACATTTAACAGCAATTGCAAGAAGCATGGGTATTAAGTTTGATTTAAAAAAGTGGGAAAAATTAGGACATGACATTCCTTTATTGGCAAATTGTCAACCAGCTGGAGAGCACTTAATGGAGGGTTTTTATAAAGCTGGAGGAATTCCCGCTATAATGAAAGAGTTAATTAAAAATAAAAAACTTAATACTGATGTTTTAACGGTGACTGGAAAAACTCTTAAGGAAAATTTGAATTATGAAATAAAAGTAAATAGAGAAGTAATAAAATCTTATGACAATCCATTATTAGAAAATGCAGGTTTTATTATAATGAAAAGTAATTTTTTTAGTTCAGCAGTAATGAAAACTTCAGTAATTAGTTCAGAGTTTAAAAAAAGATATTTATTAAACAAGAAAAATCCCAATATTTTTATTGTAAATGCTGTAGTTTTTGAAGGTCCCGAAGATTATCATTTAAGAATAAATAATAAAAAATTAAAAATTGATGAAAATTCAATTTTAATTATCAGAGGTTGTGGTCCAGTTGGTTTTCCTGGTTCAGGTGAGGTTGTTAATATGCAACCTCCAGACAGACTTTTAAAAAAAGGAATAAATACACTTCCTACTTTAGGCGATGGTAGACAAAGTGGCACCTCTGAAAGTCCATCAATTCTTAATGTTTCACCTGAGTCTGCAATTGGTGGAGATCTATCTATAATCAAAACTGGTGATAAAATCAAAGTAAATCTTAATAAAAGTAGAATAGATTTAATTATTTCAGAAAAAGAATTTAAAATAAGAAAAAAAAATATTAAGCTTCCTAAATTTAAAAATCAAACTCCATGGCAAGAGATATCTAGAAAAATGGTTGGACAATTAGAAACAGGAGCATGCTTAGAAACAGAGACAATATATTTAGATATTACTAACACAAAAGGAATGCCAAGACATTCTCATTAAAGAGGTAATTATGCAAAAAAGACTTGAAGGTAAGAATATTTTAGTAACAGCAGCAGGACAAGGAATTGGTAAAGCTACTGCTATAGCATTTCATAATGAAGGGGCGCATGTAATTGCAACAGACATAAATGATAAAACTCTTTCAGAATTAAATAAAGATTATCCAAATATACAAGTTCAAAAGCTAGACTCTACTAATAATAATGAAATTTTAAAGTTTGTGAATGAAATAAGTAGATTAGACGTTTTATTTAATGCTGTAGGTTTTGTTCATCATGGCACAATATTAGAATGTGATGAAAAAGATTGGGATTTTTCATTTGATGTTAATATTAAGTCTATGTATTTTATGTGTAAATCTATAATCCCATTAATGATTAAACAAAATGGAGGAAGTATAATTAATGTTTCCTCTGTTGCTTCTAGCATAAAGGGTTTACCCAATAGATTTGTATATGGTGCTTCAAAAGCATCAATTATAGGTTTAACAAAATCAATAGCAGCAGATTTTGTAAAACAAAACATAAGATGTAATTCAATTGCACCAGGGACAGTATTTTCACCTTCTTGGCAAGACAGGGTTAATCAAAGTCCTGACCCAGTAAAAGCAAAAAAAGATTTTATAGCAAGACAACCAATGGGGAGAATAGGAACAGCAGAAGAGATAGCAGCTATAGCAATATATTTAGCTGGAGATGAGTCAACATTTACAACTGGAAACACTTTTTCAGTTGATGGTGGAATGACAATTTAATAAATTTAAAAGGAGAATTATGAAACTATTAAGAGTAGGACAAAAAGGAAAAGAAATACCAGCAATTATAGACTCTGGTAAAAAAATAAGAGACATTAGCTCTATTGTTAAAGATTTAAACCCAGAAAATTTAAACTTTGATGCGTTATCTAAGATAGAAAATACAGAGTTATCATCTTTGCCCGAACTATCTTCTGAAGATAGAATTGGATCTTGTATCTCAAAACCAGGAAAATTTGTTGCAATAGGATTAAATTTTTCAGATCATGCTGCTGAATCAGGTTTACCAGTCCCATCCGAGCCAATAATGTTTATGAAAGCAACAAGCTCAATTAATGGTCCAAATGATAATATTGAAATATTAGCAGACTCTAAAAAATTAGATTGGGAGGTTGAGCTTGGAATTGTTATTGGTAAAGAAACTAAACATATAAAAGAAAGTCAGTCTGAGGATCACATACTAGGGTATTGTTTGGTAAACGATGTAAGTGAGAGAGAGTGGCAAATTGAAAAAATGGGTCAATGGGTAAAAGGAAAATCACATGATACATATGGTCCAATTGGACCATACCTAGTAACAAAAAATGAAATTAAAGATATTAATAATTTAGATATGTATCTAGATTTAAATGGAGCAAGAATGCAGACGGGTAATACTAGTACAATGATTTTTAATGTAAATTTTATTGTTTCTTATGTGAGTAGATTTATGTCATTACAAGCAGGAGATATAATTACAACTGGAACACCGCCTGGTGTTGGTATGGGAAAGAAACCACAATTATTTTTAAAAGCAGGTGATCAATTAAAGTTATCAATTGATAATTTGGGAGAACAGAATTCTAAAATAGTAGCTCTATAAATTATATTGAGAAAATAATTTATGAGAAAAATAAAAACTTTTAAACCACAAATACTATGGAATTTAAAATGTAAATTAGGTGAAGGTACTCTATGGATTAGGGAGCATAATTCAATTTATTTTGTAGACATCAAGAAAAAAAAAATTTTTGCTTTAAATATTGGAAATAAAAAAAAAAGAATATTAAATGTTGATAAAGAAATTGGTTTTATTGCGCATATAAAAGAAAATATTTTTGTATTAGGATTGCAAGGTGAAATTAGAATACAAAACCTCAAATCAAAAAAAATTATTAAATCAATAAAAATTGAGCCAGAGATAACACTAAACAGAATAAATGATGGAAAAACAGATCCAGTTGGCAATTTATGGTTTGGGACAATGGATAATTTAGAAAGAAAAATTGAGACAGGATCGCTTTATAAATTAGATAAAAATTTAACACTTACTAAAGTTGATAAAAATTATATGATTACAAATGGACCTGCATTTGTTGATCAATTTAATTTTTACCATACAGATAGTCATAAAAAAATTATTTATAAAGTTAAAATAGATAAAAATAATAAAATTATTAAAAAAACGATTTTTAAAAAGTTTTACTCAAAAGATGGTTCACCTGATGGAATGACCTTAGATAAAGATAAAAATTTGTGGGTGGCACATTACCACGGTGCATGTATCTCAGTTATTAATAAAAAAGGTCAAATAATTCATAAGATTGATTTACCAGCAAAAAATATTACCAATTGTGCATTTGGAGGAAAAAATAATAGTGAAATATTTATCACAACTGCAACAAAAGGTCTGAGAAATTCAGATTTAAGAAAATTTAGATACTCAGGATGTTTATTTAGTGTAAAAACTAACGTTAAAGGAATTTTACAAAAAAAATTTATTTTAAATAATGAAAAAAAGAGATCTTTATTATGAGAGAATACCAACTAAACTTTTAAGAGAAGATATTAAGTATTTAGGAAACATTCTTGGAAATGTAATAAAAGAGCAAGAAGGTCAAAAAGTATTTGATTTGGTTGATAAAGTTAGAAAATTATCCAAGATAAACAAAATTAACATTAAAAGCACTAATTCATATAGCAAAATAATTAATACAATTAAAAATATTAATCCAAAAAATATGCTCAAATTAACTAGGGCTTTTACTCATTTCATGAATTTTATAAATCTAGCAGAGTCAATAGATGCTTCCAGAAATTTAAATGAATATGAGAATAAAAAGAAAAAAAACTCTAAACATAATATTTTTATTGAAGAAATATTTGAAAACCTTTTTAAAGATAGAAAAATTTCAAATAATAAAATTTATAACCTTGCAAAAAGTTTAAATATTGGAATAGTTCTAACCGCCCATCCAACAGAAGTAAAAAGAAGAACATTAATTCAAAAATATCATAAAATTATAGAAATTTTAGAACAAAGAGAACTTTTAAAAGACTATCCGTCAAAATTAAAAATATTAAATAAAAGCCTATTCGATGAGTTTACTATTATCTGGAATACAGATGATTTGAAAAGAGTAAAACCATCCCCATTTGATGAAGCGAGATGGGGATTGGCTATAATTGAGGATAGTTTATGGGAAGCAGTTCCAAAAGTTTATAGGAGGCTAAATTCTATATTTGTTAAAAATATGAAAAGAGGTTTGCCTAAAAATTTTAATCCAATTGAATTTGGTTCTTGGATGGGAGGAGACAGAGACGGAAATCCAAATGTTACATCTAATGTTACAAAAGAAGTAATATTGTTATCAAGATGGGAGGCCGCAAAACTTTATGAAAAATCTTTAACCAAAATAATTAGATCTTACTCTATGAAAAAATGTTCAAAAAAAATTAAAAATAAAGTTGGAAATTCATTTGAACCTTATAGAGCATTTTTAAGACCGCTAAGGGATAAAATGAGAGTTACCCATAGATCTATAGAACAGAACCTTATCAACAAAACTCCTTTAGATAAGAAAAATATTCTAAATTCAAGAGAAGAAATTTTAAAGCCTTTAAGAGTAGTAAGAGAGTCATTAGAGCAAAACCAAAATGAAAATATTGCTAATGGTGAATTACTTGACATAATGAGAAGGGCTAAATGTTTTGGTATAAATTTAGCTAGATTAGATATTCGTCAGGAATCTGCTCGACATAAGCAACTAATTGCAGAACTTGTTAAGAAAAAGTTTACTAAAAATTATTATAAATTAAGTGAAAATGAAAAAATCAAATTTTTAAAAAATAACATAATCTCAAAAAAAAATATTATCAATAACATTAACTTTAGAAATAAAGAGAACAAAGAAGTTTGGATGACATTTAAAAGTCTTTCCCAAGAACCCTCAGAGTGCCTAGGAGCATATGTAATTTCTATGACTACATCGGCCTCTGATATTTTGTCTGTTATGTTTCTGCAAAAAGAAGCAAAAATTAAAAATAAATTAAGAGTGGTGCCACTTTTTGAAACTTTAGATGATTTAATAAACGCTAAACCGATAATGGAAAGTTTATTTTCACAAAGTTGGTATAGAAAGTTAATCAAATATAAACAAGAAGTTATGATTGGTTATTCGGACTCAAGCAAAGATGCTGGAAAAATTTGTGCAAGCTGGCATCAGTATAAAGCACAAGAAGAAATAGTTAAATTAGCTAAAAAATATAAAATAGATGTTACTTTTTTCCACGGAAGAGGAGGATCTGCTGGACGTGGTGGAGGGCCAATTCAATCAACTTTAAAATCTCAACCACCTAATTCAGTAAATGGTAAAATTAGAATTACTGATCAAGGTGAAGTTATTCAACAGAAATATGGTTATGAACCTTTAGCAAAATATAATTTATGTAGTTATATTGGAGCAGTTACAGAGGCCACTCTAAATCCACCACCAAATCCAAAAAATAACTGGAGATCGTTAATAGAAAAAATGTCCGATATTTCCAAAAGCTCATATAGAAAAAATATTAATCAAAGTTCCGAATTTATTAAATATTTTAAAACGGTTACGCCACACGTGGCTCTGGGTAAATTATCTATTGGTTCTAGACCATCCAAAAGAAAAAATGTAGATAATATAAAAAGTTTAAGAGCTATTCCTTGGGTTTTTGCCTGGACACAAATAAGACTAATGTTGCCAGCTTGGTTAGGAAGTGCGGAAGCATTAAGATATTCCTATATAAAGAGATTTAGAAAAACATTATATGATATGGAAAAAAATTGGCCTTTCTTCTATTCTATGATTGATATGTTAGACATGGTGATTGCTAAAGCAGATCCAGATATTTCTAAAATTTATGAGGAATATTTAGCAGATGATGATTTAAAGAGAGTTGGTCAAAAACTCAGATTCCAATTTGATGCAGTAAAAAAATTAAATAAAAAAATTACATCAAAAGAAATAATCGGTACTAGAAAACAAATTAGAACATCTGTTATAGTTAGAGGTATTTATTCAGAAGTATTAAATATAATTCAACCAATTGTAATTAGTAAACTAAAAGCTAACAAAAATTTAAAAGACAAAAAATATTTAGACGACTCTCTTCTAACATCGATCGCTGGTATTTCTGCAGCTATGAAAAATACTGGATAAATGATTGAATTTTCTATTGCTTTTGGCGCTGGACTTATAAGTTTTTTGTCTCCGTGCGTTTTACCTTTAATTCCAGGATATATTTCATTTATTTCAGGTCAATCCTTGCAAGAAATATTAAAATCAAAAAAAATAAATTTTGTTTCATTAATTTTATTTAGCTTTGGTTTTTCAACTGTTTTTATTCTTTTAGGGGCTTCAGCATCCTTTTTAGGTCAAACATTATTACAAAATTCTGAAATATTAAGAATTATAGCAGGGACTGTTATAATTGTCCTTTCATTACAATTAATAGGAATAATTAATTTTACATATTTAAATTTTGAAAAAAGATTTGAAGCGAAAAAATCTAATAACATATTTTTCCCGTATGTAATAGGCCTAGCTTTTGGTTTTGGGTGGACGCCCTGTATAGGTCCTATTTTAGGATCTATTTTAGCCTTAGCATCAATCGAAGAAACTTTATCAAAAGCAATGATTTTATTAAGTTTTTACTCTTTAGGACTTGCAATTCCATTTATTTTATCGGGATATTTAATTCAAAAATTTTTGATATTTTCAAAGAGTTTTAAAAAAAATATAAATTTAATATCAAAAATAGGTGGAATTATTCTTTTAGTGACAGGTATTTTGATTTTAACAAATCAATTACAAATTATTGGCTTTTACATACTTAATTTTTTTCCTTTTATGCAAAATTTCGGTTAAAATTGTTCAATGAAAATCTATCAAATAGACTCCAGCGCTAGAAAAAAAGGATCCACCTCAAGAGCTTTAGCAAAAAAATTGTCTGATAAAATAAAAAAACCAGGTGATAAAATTATTTATAGAGATTTAGACGATGAAATGCTTTTTGTAAGTGGTTTGACAGAATCTGGTATGAAAATAAGTAAAGAGGATCAAACTGAAGAACATAAAAAAATGTTTGAACTTTCGGATAAACTGGTAGATGAATTGAAAGAGAGCGATATCATAATAATTTCAGCTCCAATTTATAATTATGGACCACCCGCTACTTTAAAAGCTTGGACAGATCTAGTTGCGAGAGTTGGCGTAACCTTTAAATTCAAACCTGATGGTAGAAGAGAAGGTCTTTTAAAAAATAAACATGCATATTTGGTAATAACATCTGGAGGAACTAAATTAAATAGCAATGAGGATTTTTTAACCCCATGGTTAAAATATATTTTAAATTTTTTTGGTATTAAAAAAGTAGATATTATAAGTGCTGATCAGATGGCATTAGATTTCGAAAAATCTATTAAAAATGCTGAAGAACAAATTAAAAATTTGCCTTAAAAAGTATACTTATCACGGTAGTTGTTTAATATATTTTAATTTGTTAACATATTTTATGAAAAAATTTTTTTTTCTAATTTTAATTAGTTTATTTTTTTCTGCATCAGGTAATGCTGCATGTGATGACCCTTTAACGGATGGTGTTGATTACTCAAATTGTAGATTTTCTGATGCACAAGATTTACAAGGCAGTTATCTCCCTAATTCAAACTTATCTTTTGCAAGTTTTATTCAAGTAAACTTTGATAAAAGTATAATGATGAATTCAAATTTATCTTTTGGAACATTTCCAGAATCTACATTTGTTAGAGCAAATCTTTATGAAACAGTTTCCATTGGAGCAAATTTTGAAAAAACAAATTTCTCAGGATCTAATTTGACTAGAGTAGATTTTATGGGGGCAACTCTAATAGAGGCAAATTTTCAAAATTCTAATTTAATGGAAGCAAATTTTACATCTTCTAATATTACAAATGCAAATTTTGAAGGTGCTAATTTAATAGGAGCAACTTGGACAAATGGTGAAACTTGCGGTCCTAATTCTATTGGTTCATGCAATAAGTAAAAATGAGCACTTCAATTAATACAGATGATGTGATTTTTAATTTTTTTAAACAAATATGTGATGAAAAAGATGATAAAAAGTGTCTCGAGTTAGGAAAAAATTGGATCCATGCAATGGAAACTAATTTGTCAGAGATGGAAGCGAACTTAAATGGAGCAGATAAACTTAAACATAAAGATGATATTCAAAGCAATCGAGACCATCTAAATAATTTAAAAACTAAAAACTCTAAAGAATGGCGTGAATATGCTACTCAATGTATGGTTGAAATAATGAGTAATAAAGGGCAACAATAAATATAAATCTATATATTTTTTTTAAAATAAGTTATTAATTATTAAAAGGGGTGTCCTAATAGACTGAGATTAAACCCTAAGAACCTGTCCGGTAATTCAGAAAGGGAGAATAATGGATCAAATATATTTTATAAGTCAATCAACATCATTAACATTAGTAATAATCATTAGTTTAATTTTTGTAATTTTAGGAATTTATAATTCTAAAAAATTTAAAGGGATAAACAATTATTTAACAGCAAATAGAAATATAGGTTTATTTTCTTTAACCACAAGTTTAGTCGCATCTGCATTAGGTGCATGGATTTTATTTGGTCCAGCTGCTGCTGCTACATGGGGTGGAATAGGTGCAGTGATAGGCTATTCGTTAGGCACAGCTTTTCCAATGATTTTTTTAATTTACTTAGGAAAAAAAATAAGAAATGAATTTCCAAATGGATCATCATTAATTCAATTTATGAGGAAAAGATTTGGAAAAAGTTTATTTAAACTAATTTTATTGATGACTATATTTTATATGTTTATTTTTTTATGTGCTGAAGTAACAGCT
>MDSV01058464.1_pt1 | contig 11054 bp, 9 predicted proteins | sample 810851 | NCBI WGS metagenome assembly MDSV01 (sample SAMN05326640, study PRJNA326480) | marine metagenome | isolation source: seawater | place: Atlantic Ocean: North East | collected 2012 | reverse complement strand
TCAACTTGTTATGAATTAGTTACTAAATTAAAAAAGAATTTAACTATACCAATACATTTACATACTCACTCAACTACAGGCCTTTCAGATGCAACAAATTTTAAAGCTTATGAAGCAGGGGTAGATAATATTGATACTTCTATTTCTAGTTTTAGTAATTTATATGCTCATACGGCTACAGAAAGTTTTATATCAATGATTTATGAATCTAATAAAAATCCCTACAAAATGGAATTGTTAACTGAAATTGCTGATTATTTCAAAAAAATCAGACCAAAATATAAAAAATATGAGGGTTCAATGAGAGGTGTAGATGTAGATATGTTAATTAATCAAGTGCCAGGTGGTATGTTAAGTATTCTTGAAAAACAGTTATCAGATATAAATAAAAGTCATAAATTAAAGGATATAATTAATGAGATACCTAGGATAAGAGCAGATGTTGGATTTGTTCCTTTAGTAACTCCATCTTCACAAATAATTGGAGCTCAGGCACTATTAAATGTTCTTGATGGAAAAAGATATAAAAATCTTAATAAAGAATTTATTGATCTTGTGTGCGGCTTTTATGGAAAAATACCCGGAGAGGTTTCCAAAGAATTAAAAAAAATTATAGATTCAAAAAAATATATTGAAGATAAACCTAATGATACAAAATACTTCATAGATAAATTCAAAGAATTCTGCAAAAAACATTCACTGCCTGATCTTTATAAAGATCAATGTCATTTATTAAATTTCATACTTTTTAAAAAAGAGGCTCAAGATTATTATTTATCATCTGATAAAAATTCAACTAATGAGATTATTGGCTTACAAGAAGGATTCGGTTTATATATTAATGATTAATTAATATAGTTATAATTTATCCAATTTAATCCTCAAATACTTAAGCATGAATAGAAACATTTGGAATGAAATAGTTGAAGAAGTTAATCTAAGGATCAGTGCAGAACCATCCTTAGAGCCATATTTAAAAAAACTAATAGTTTCAAAAAATTCATTAATTGAATCTATAGCTGCTATTCTTGCTTCAAAATTAAACAGTGATGCTTTGTCATCAAAAGATATAAGAAAATTTATAACTGATGTATTTCAAACCTGTGAAGGTATTGAAGATGATTTATTGAATGACTTAATTTTTTTTAAAAATAATGATCCAGCATGTAAATATTATTCAACACCAATTTTATTTTATAAAGGCTTCCAGGGTTTAGCCACCTATAGAGCTGCCCACTGTTTGTGGAAAAATGAAAGACATACAATGGCATTGTTTTTTCAAAATAGGGCATCTGAGATTTTTGGTGTTGATATTCATCCTGCTGCTGAAATCTCAAGCGGGGTAATGATTGATCATGCAACAGGTGTTGTAATTGGTGAGACTTCCAAAATAGGAAAAAATGTATCTATATATCAAGGTGTTACTCTTGGTGGAAGAGGTATTGAGAGCGGTGATAGACATCCTAAGATTATGGATGGGGCATCTATTTATGCATCTAGTACAATTCTTGGCAACATTATTATCGGTGAAAATTCAACGGTAGCAGCTGGCAGCTTAGTTTTAAAAGATGTGGAAGCAAACACAACTGTTGCTGGTATTCCTGCTAAAGTCTTAGACTAAACTGATTTAAATAACTTAAGCTCATCTGCATTCATTTCTGAATTTACATCATCAAATAAAATGCTAGACATATATCTTTCAGCTGTGTCTGGAATCATACAAAGTATAGTAGATCCCTTAGGTGCTGTTTTAGCTACATTCATTGCAACAGCAAATGTTGATCCACCTGATACACCAGTAATAATTCCTTCTTTTGAGGCAAGTTCTTTTGACCAATAGATTCCATCATCACCCGAGACAGGAATATTTTCATCTATATATTCATTATCTACAGATTCTTGTAAAACTAATGGAATAAAGTCAGTAGTCCAACCTTGAATAGGGTGTGGATTCCATTTCGGGTGAGATGCCATTGGAGAACCATTCTCATCTCTTTCTTGTTCAACATTACTTGCTAACAATGGTGCTACATCAGGTTCAGTAATAATCAACTTTGTTTTTGGCATTTTCTCTTTCAATACTCTAGCAACACCAGTAAAAGTTCCACCAGTCCCATAGCCTGATACAAAATAATCTAAACCCATTTCCTTAAAATCATTAAAAATTTCAATGCCCGTAGTTTGTTCATGTATATCAGCATTTGCAGTGTTTTCAAATTGTCTTGCATAAAACCAACCATTGGCCCTAACCAGGTCTTGAGCTTTCTTATAAGCTCCTGTTCCACCCTCTGATGCAGGTGTAAGCAACACCTTTGCTCCCAAAAATCTCATTAATTTTCTTCTTTCAATTGATGCACTGTCAGGCATTGTCACGATAAGAGGATAATTTTTTGAGGCACAGACCAAAGCCAAGCCAACACCAGTATTGCCACTTGTCGCTTCTACAACAGTTTGTCCAGGGGTAAGCAATGATTTTTTTTCAGCTTCTTCAATTATATTTTTTGCTAATCTATCTTTTACAGAACTTGCCGGATTATAAAATTCAGCTTTAACATAAATATTAATATCATCAGGAGATAAATTTTTAATTTTGATAGCTGGTGTATTACCAATAGTATCCAATATATCTTCGTATAACATAATTGAGTGAGTAAATTTTATAAAATTTTATCATAATTAATTAACTATTATGATTGCATAGCTTTAATTTGTAGATATTATATTAGGTATATAAATTAAAGGCTTTATTAATAAAAAATTAGAGAATTATACAAATGAGACTTGAGAATAAAACAGCAATTATTACAGGCGCAACAGGTGGAATTGGTGAAGCAACGACAAGAAGATTTTTGGATGAAGGAGCTAATGTTGCTCTCGTTGGAAGATCAGAGGAAAAATTAAGTAACTTAATATCAAACCTAGGTAATCCAGATAATGCAATTTACTGCATAGCTGATTCTAAAGATGAAGTGGCAATAAAAAACTCAATTAACACTACGCACGATAAATTTGGCTCTGTTGATATTGTTATGGCCAATGCTGGAACTGAGGGCATTGTAAAACCTTTAACAGAGTTTACAGTTGAAGAGTTTAATGATGTTATAGATGTAAATGTTGTTGGGGTATGGCTTTTTATGAAACATTCTATGCCCATAATGCAAAAACAAAAAGCAGGATCATTCATTGCTGTAGCCTCAACAGCTGGGTTAGTCGGTTTTAATGGATTATGTCCCTATATCGCAAGCAAGCATGCTGTTTGTGGCATGGTAAAAACTGCATGCTTAGAGAATGGTCCTATGAATATAAGAGTAAACGCTCTTGCACCTGGCCCAGTAGATAATAGAATGATGGCTTCATTGGGTGAGCAATTAAATCCTGATGATCCTGCATCAGTTGTTGATATGGTAAATGGTATGGTTGCAACAAATAGATACTCAACAAATGAAGAAATAGCTAATCTTGCATTATTTCTTGGTTCAGATGAATCATCTAATTGTTCTGGCTCAGTTTATGTATGTGATGGTGGTTTTACTGCCGCTTAAATTAAATTATAAAAAAGGAGAAACTTATGAAAAAAACTTTAATATCTAACCTAGTGTTTGCATTCATTTTATCTATATCAGTCTCTGCTGATGATCATATGGAATCTACTAGCTCATTTCCTGGATTAATATCTTCAGAAATTTTTGATCTAGATGGCAAAATGGATTTACATATTGAAAGAAGAAAAACATGTAATCAAAACGCAGTAGCAAAACACTTTCATCCAGCATCTGGAACAGTAGTATATGTTTTAGATGGAAAGTCACAGTCCAAATCAACAGGCAAATGGAAGACATATAAAAAAGATGAATATTGGTTTGAAAGAACTGATTGGGTTCATGGTGGAGAAGATGATGCTCCAGAGCTTGAAGAGGGCACTTGTAGTGATCTTTTGGTAATAAGAGTTGCTGATAAAGGTAAGGATCATACAGTTTTTATTGATTAAAAGTAAAAAGATAATAGAAATTCAAGAAATATAATTTTCTGCTTTCTTAATAAGACTGTTTGTTAGTGTTTCATTATTTAAATGGAATCTATCAACTTCAAGGCTAATATCTAAATCATTAAATTTTGTTAATCCTTTGGTAAACCAGCTTTTATTAAGTTCTTTATCATTTTTCTCAAATATATCTATTGATAATAACCATGATTTAAAATCTATATCTACAATTTTATTTATAAGTTCATCACATTTTTCAAAGTCATTTGCTAAATAATAACCGGTCAGTAAAGCACATAATCGTCTATCAGAAGTGCTTTGACCCTGCGGAACAGGATCTAACTCATATGCTTTTTCAAGTAATAGTATTCCATCATCCAATTTATTAATTCTAATTAAAATTTCACCATATACAGAAGATACACGCGGATCATTTGGATTGAGCTGAAAAGCTTTTGAGCCATGATCTAGAGCTTTTTCAAAATCATGAAGAGATAAATGTACTTCAGCTAACATTCTATGAGCTTCAAAGTCATTATTATTAAGCTCAACAGCCTTATTAATATTATCCATAATTTCAGCAATTAGTTTATCCGTATCATCTTGATAACCTCTTCCATAAGCTTGGCCTAAAGCGCAAGCTTTCCATGCATATGCTTGAGAGTTATTATTATCTGCCTTAATAGATGCATCTAAAGCTAATAAACTTTCTTCATTATCTATTTTGGTAAACTTATGATGTAACTCCTTACCTTTAAGCAAGCATTCATATGAATTCATATTTTCTGTTGGTTTCCTTTTAGCTCTTTCTAAGCTAGATAGCTCGATTTCTCCAATTAACGATATAGTAATTTTTCTTACAATCTCATCTTGTATATCAAAAATATCTTCCTTAACTCTGTCATATTTACTAGCCCAAATAACATTACCATCATTAATTTCTGATAGTTCAACTGAAATTCTTAATCGATCACCAACAACTCTAATACTGCCAGAAACAATATAATCAAGATCAAATTCATTTCTAAAGTTTTCTATTGAATAATTTTTATCTCTAAAATCAAAACATGATTGTCTTGAAAGTATTTCAATTTCCTTAATCATTGAAAATTCAGTAATTATATCCTCAACAATACCATCTACTAAAAATGCTCCATCTTCATCTTTATTTAAATTTGTGAAAGGAACTACAGCAATCTTTTGTCTATATGCTCCATTTTTATAGATAGACGTATCAGCTGTAGAATCATTATTTTCTAATAAATTGTTTCTTTTGAAAAAATAAAAAGAAATTAAGACAACTGGTAGTCCAATTGGAAGACCGATAAAGAGTCCTTTCATAATTTGATCTGTATTTAGTCCAATATATTGTTCTACTTCAAAATATGGAAATCCAATATTGGCAATTTGAATTAAAATAAAGCTTCCACCAAAATATGCAACAGCGATCCCCCATAAATTTTTTAAATTTTTATTTTGCATAAAAATAACTAAATATTATTAGATAAATCTAATAACTCCTTACTAATGCTTTTATTATTAAGATGAAATAATGAAATTTCTTTCTTTTTATTAATTTCTTGAAACTTATCTTTACCACTTAAGAACCAATTTTCTTTTAAAAATTCTATATTCTCCTTTGTTTTAATATCAATATAAATTAACCATTCTCTAAAATCTGGTTCATATATTTCTTCAAAGATTTCTTGCGATCGTTTGTAATTATTATCCAAATAATGCGCTAAAAAAAGTTCCTTTAGAATTCTGTCAGTATTAACATCTGCTAATGCCATTGGTTCTATGTTGTAAAGATGTTCTAAAATTTTAATACCATCTTTTACTTTTCCAAATCTCATTAAAATTCGACCATATATCCATAGCACGTATGGATGATTGGGATTTGAGTTGTAAGCTTTATTTGCATAAACCATTGATTGCTGGAAATCATTTAATGTTAAATGAGCTTCAGCAATAATTCTTAAAGCATTCCAGTCGTTATCATTTAGTTCATTTGCTTTGCTAAGTGCATCTAAAAGATCGGCTTTACTTTGGTCATTGTCCTCCCTAAAACCCAATGCTATTGATTGACCAATGGTGCAAGCTTTCCAAGAATAGGGAAGTGGATTAGATTGATCTGCCTTGATTGCAGCATCTAACATCTTTATTGCTTCTGCGTTTGCATTTTTTTCAAACTGTTGATTTAAAGCTCTTCCTTTAAGTGTATATTCATATGAAGTCATATTAGATGTTGGCTTTCTATTTGCCCTTTTTAAACTTGAAATTTCAATTTCGCCAACAATGCAGTTAATAATTTTTGTAACTATCTCATCTTGAATTTCAAAGATGTCTTCATTTTTTTTATCAAATTTATTGGTCCAAATTACTCTATCATCTTTTAAATCACTTAATTCAATTAGTATTCTGAGTCTCTCTCTGTCAACTGATGCTCTTATGCTACCCGTAACAATAAAATCAAATCCCCAATCATTTTTATATGATGTATTAGCTATTTCTTTTCCTTTAAAACCAAAACATGTTTTTCGAGTTGCTACTGATATTTCTTTGACCATTGATAATTCCATAATTAAGTCTTCAGCTATCCCATCAACAAGAAACTGGGTTTCTTCATCATTATTCAAATTTTCAAAGGGTATCACTGCTATTTTTGGTCGATAGTCATCTAAACTATCAACATTTGAATTGAGATTACTGAGAATTTCGTTGTCAATTGATTTTCTTTTAAATACATATGCAAAAATGATAAAGATTGGGAATAGTGTTAAAAGCGCTACGAATAGATATTGCATAAAAATTTCTTTTGAGATTCCAAATGATTGAAGAGAAACATTATCTACCACTACACTTGAAACCTGAATAATAGCAGCAGATCCTAGGACATAGCCTGTAGCAGCCGTAATCAAAACACTTCCAATATTTTTAAGCTTAATTTTTATAAAGCTAAATGCAATTCTTAGTTTATCCATTCTAAAATAATAAAATAATTAGATTAAAAAATATATATTTATATATAATCAATAATATGAAAAAAATATTACTATTATCTTTATTGTTAAATTCCTATACTCATACGCTTATATCAGATGAACACGCTGAGATCGCTGACTGTAATTCAGATGATTTTGAATTTAATGAAAAAAACTTTAGTAAGAATTTTGAAGGTACTTTTAATGGTAAACGTATTAAATATAGGGCAAGTGTAAAACAAAAAATTTTATATGAGAGAGATAATTATAAATCTCCAACTGCTTCATTTTTTTATACTGAATATATTGTAGATGATAATAAAAATAGACCAATCATATTTAGTTTTAATGGTGGTCCAGGATCAGCATCATTATGGCTTCATATTGGTGTATTAGGACCAAAGATTGTTAAAGTTCCAAGTAATGCTGGAGATGATGGTTCGCCTCCCTTTAAAATTATAGACAATAATCAATCACCATTAAGTGACGCGGATTTAGTATTTATAGACCCTGTTGGAACAGGGTATAGTAGGGCGGTAGGTTGTCATAAACCTGAAGAATTTTGGGGAGTAAATGAAGATCCAAAAATAATTGCCGAGTTCATAAGGAGATGGATATCAGATAACAGTAGATGGAATTCTCCAAGATATATTCTTGGCGAAAGCTATGGAGGAATAAGAGGTCCATTACTAGTGTCTGAGCTAAGATCTGGGTCAATTACTCCAATTGAAATAAATGGTCTCTTGCTTGTTTCACCAGCGTCTGATTACCAATATCTAACATTTCATCCTGGTAATAATAGTCCACACTATGGTTTTTTACCTTCTTATGCTGCTACCGCCCATTTTCATAATAAAGTAAATACAAATAAATCCCTTCAGGAATTTTATGAGGATTCAAAAAAATTCAGTTTAAATGAATATGGACCAGCTCTTCTTAAAGGATCAAGGTTATCTAAAACTAAATCAGAAGAACTTATTGAAAAATTTTCATTTTATACAGGTCTTAGTAAAGAATTTGTTGAGGATTTCAATATGCGTATTGATCCATCTAGCTTTCGAAAAGAGCTTTTAAGAGATGATGGGTTTTCGGTTGGAAGACTAGATTCAAGATATAAAAATTCTGATTATATGGACGGAGGTCAATATTCTGATACTGATGTATCTGCAGAAGGGTTTATGTCTGCATATGTTTCAGCACTTCATACTTGGTTTGGTGAAATTGGTGTTGATATGAAAATGTTATATAAAAGCAGTGATTCAAAACTTTTTAATAGTTGGAAGCATCCGCAAAAGTGGAAAGGTAATGATTTTGGATATGTAAATACAGTTCCTCATATTGCTAGAGCACAAAGGTATAATAAAGACTTTAAAGTTTATGTGTCATGTGGTATTTATGATTTAGCAACACCTTGTTTTACAGCTGAAAATTTCATGAATGATAACTCAATAGATATGAAAAGAGTAATTTTCTCTGAATTTGAAGCTGGACACATGATGTATAACCATCAACCATCATTTGATAAATTTATCAAAGAAGTAACGAATTTTATTAAATAACGAAGATTTATGAAAAACTTAGTAATAGTCTCATTTCCAGCTAAAGAAAATATGATGAATGAGCTTAAAGAAACTCTTAAGCAGGCATTACCTGATACTAGGTCATTCAATGGATGCATTTCTGTTGATACTTACATAGATGAAGCAAATAATACAATTCATTTAATTGAAGATTGGGAGACGCTAGATCATCAAAAGCAATATTTAAGCTGGAGAGTTGAAACAGGATTATTAGATGTTCTTGAACCCTTGCTTATTAATGGAGCAAAAAGTCTTAAGGCCACAGTTTGTGGCCCTAAAATATCTGACATTTAACTATTATTTATTTTTCTAAAAGAAACTCGAAGTTTATTCCTTAACCCAAACTAATAGTAATTGAAAGATTACAACAAACGCATGAAATGCTGATTGAATTGCTCCACCAATGACTGCTGGTGAATCTGCAATTACTGCTAATCTATCTCCAGAGGCTGCACCCATTTCAATGAGCTGAGCAACGTAAGATCCTAAAATTCCACCACCTATTTGGCTGGTGTTAAAGAACAATAATCCTACAAATAAGCAAAAAATAGATGTAAATACTTTACCAACTAGTGGCGCGTTATCTTGTTGTCTAACGTTATTTGCCATTCGAAAACCTAACCATGTAAATAAAACCATTCCAACAAAATACATAGCATTAGATATAAATGCTAGATACATTAGATTTAATATTTGATATTCAGTCATAATTTCTCCCATATAAATATATATAACTCATCTAATTCTATATCGATCAAAACTTTGGTTCAAATATATTTTTTGTTGAGTATATTTTTATAAATTTAGGACTATAATCATCACTTTTTAAATCATAATGAATATTAATAAAATAAGAAATATAGCAATTATCGCTCATGTTGATCATGGTAAAACTACACTAGTAGATAAGTTACTTCAACAATCAGGAACACTTGATAGAAAAAATATGGATTCTGTAAGAATAATGGACTCCAATGATCAGGAGATAGAGAGAGGAATAACAATAACTGCAAAAAATACTTCAATTAATTGGAGTGACCATCTTATAAATATTGTAGATACCCCAGGCCATGCTGATTTTGGTGGCGAGGTTGAAAGAGCACTATCTATGGTTGATTCAGTTCTTTTATTGGTTGATGCTGTAGATGGGCCTATGCCGCAGACAAGGTTTGTTACTCAAAAGGCATTTGAAAAAGGATTAAAACCAATAGTTGTAATAAATAAAATTGATAGACCTGACGCAAGACCAGATTGGGTTCTTGATCAAGTTTTTGATTTATTTGATAGATTAGGTGGAACAGATGAACAGCTTGATTTTCCGATTATTTATACCTCTTCAATTCAAGGAATATCTGGATTAGATATTAACAAAATGTCCGATGACATGAAGCCTCTAATGCAAATGATATTAGATAAAGTTCCAGCACCAGAGGTAAATATTGATGGCCCACTTCAACTTCAAATTAGTGCACTTGATAGTAATAGTTATGTTGGAGTAATTGGTATCGGTAGAATAAAAAGGGGTACCGTAAATAAAAATCAACAGATAGTAGTAATTGACAGAGATGGCAATGAAAGAAAAGGTAAAATTCTTCAAGTTATGGGCTATCAAGGCCTTGATAGAGTTGAAATAGATAGCTCAAAAGCTGGGTCTATAGTATGTATTACTGGTATAGATAAATTAAATATCTCCGATACTATTTGTGATCCAAAATGTGTAGAAGCTTTGCCCCCATTATCAGTTGATGAACCAACAGTAATGATGACATTTCAAGTAAACGATTCACCTTTTGCTGGAAGAGAAGGTAAATTTGTTACTTCCAGAAATATTAAAGAAAGGTTAGAAAAAGAATTAATATCAAATGTTGCTCTCAAAGTAAAACAAGGTGATAGTCCGGATAAATTTATTGTTTCAGGAAGAGGAGAATTACATATATCTGTTCTTATAGAATCAATGAGAAGGGAAGGTTTTGAGATTGCAATATCCAAACCTGAGGTTATTCAAAAAGAAATTGATGGAGTAATACAAGAGCCTTATGAGCATATTCTTATAGATATTGAAGAAATACATCAAGGTGCCATTATGGAGGAGCTTGGTCCAAGAAAAGCTGAAATTCAGAATATTGAATCTGATAATAATGGTCGAATTAAATTAGAATTTCTTGCTCCATCTAGAGGAATTATTGGATTTAGATCCTATTTTTTAACACTAACAAGTGGTACGGGAATCATGACAAGTGTTTTTGATCATTACGGTCCCATCAAAACTGGAGATTTAGCGAAAAGAGTAAATGGAGTCATGTATTCAATGATTGCTGGTAAAACATTATCGTACGCTCTTTTTAATCTGCAAAATAGAGGAAAACTATTTCTTGGTCATGGAGAAGAAGTATATATTGGTCAAATTGTAGGTCTGCATTCAAGAGATAACGATCTACCTGTAAATCCAACAAAAGCAAAACAATTAACAAATATTAGAGCTGCTGGAACAGATGAAAATTTAATCCT
>MDSV01193097.1_pt1 | contig 11055 bp, 13 predicted proteins | sample 810851 | NCBI WGS metagenome assembly MDSV01 (sample SAMN05326640, study PRJNA326480) | marine metagenome | isolation source: seawater | place: Atlantic Ocean: North East | collected 2012 | reverse complement strand
AAGTAATATAAAATTTATTTTGTTTATAATTGTTGCATCTTTAATGCTTTATTTGTCACAAGTAAGTTATAAAGATTTTAGTTTAAATAAGTCAATCTCTGCATGTGTTATCGCTCAAATGAAAAAAAATAATCAGCTATCATCAGATCTTGCAAAAGATTATTGTGAAAAAGAAATCAAAAAAAAAAAATAAATAATTTATTTTAATAATTATGAATTATGCTTGATAAATCGCTAAACTATCTAATACCTAACAAAGTAAAAGACTTAACAAGATTAGGAAATAATAGAGATGCAGGATATGTAGTTCCTATTTCTTCGCTTAAAAATTGTAATTTTATGGTTTCGTTTGGAATGGCTGAAAATTTCTCAATGGAAAGAGATTTTTTAAAACTAAATGAGCAAAACAAAATTCATATGTACGATCATACTATTAATAATAACTATTTTTATAATAGGATATATAAATCAATTAAAAGACTATTTTATTTCAAGTCAAGTTTCAAAAATATTGAAAAAAAATTCCAGGATTTAGAAGACTATAAAAACATTATTAAAAATAAAAATGTAAGTCATTTTAAAGAAAAAATTGGAGATAAAAATGATACCTCAATTTCAAAGGTAATTAGCCAAATAAATGGTAATAAAAAAATATTTTTAAAATCTGATATAGAAGGAGATGAATTTAAATTTGTTGACGAAATAAATAACAACAAAAAGAATATACATTTAATAGCTATAGAGTTTCATTTTTTAGATAAAAATCGTTTAAAATTTAAAGATTCGATTATTGAACTTAAAAAATATTTTAATCTTGTTCATCTTCATGGAAATAATTATGCAGGCTACTGTGATGATGGTCTACCCAAAGTTTTGGAAATAACTTTTACAAATAGAGAATATTATAATGTCATAGAAAATGAGTATAATCTGACATTTCCTATTAAAAATCTAGATTTTCCTAATGTAGAAACTGTCAAAGATCTAGAATTTTCCTTTAATGTTTAAAATAGATTATTATCTCTTTAGATTTGATATAATTTTTTAGTATATTTAACAAAAAAGTTTATGGATAAAAAAGATATTGTAATTACCTCGGCATTTAGAACAGCTATTTCATCATTAAATGGAAGTTTATCAGATTTTAGCGCATCACATTTAGGATCTGTTGTTATAAGGAAATGTATGGAACATTCTAAAATCAATAATGATGAAGTTGATACAGTATTTATGGGACAAGTGCTTCAAGGAGGCGCTGGACAAAATCCTGCAAGACAAGCTTCAATCAAAGCTGGTATAGATAAATCAAAATCAGCAACAACTATAAATCAAGTATGTGGTTCAGGTTTATCTGCAATAAGTTTAGGTTATAATTCTATTAAATCAAATGACTCGAATATAGTAATAGCTGGTGGTCAAGAAAGTATGACTAATTCTCCACATTACATAAATTATAGGAAAAATAAAAATTTATCTGAAAAAAATCTTCAAGATACAATGCTCGTTGATGGTTTAATTAATTTTTATAATGAATATCATATGGGTGTTACTGCAGAGAACGTTGCAAAAAAATATAATATTTCAAGAGAAGAGCAAGATTTATTTGCATTTAACTCCCAAATTAAGACAAAAAAAGCGATAGATAGTGGTAAGTTTAAGGACGAAATAGTTTCTCTCAAATTAAAAAATGAAAATTTATTTATTGAAGATGAACATCCAAGATCGGATGTCAGCATTGACAAGCTATCTAAACTTAAAACTGTTTTTAAAGAAAATGGTACAGTAACTCCTGGAAATTCTTCAGGACTAAATGATGGTGCTGCATCTATAGTTTTAATGAATGGTGGATTAGCTAAAGAGAGAAGTTTAATTCCTTTAGCCAAAATAGTTTCTTGGGCCCAATGTGGAGTTGATCCATCTTTGATGGGAACTGGACCTATTCCTGCATCGAAACTTGCATTAAAAAAAGCTGGATGGAAAATAAATGATTTAGACTTAATAGAATCTAACGAAGCATTTGCAGCACAAGCTATTGTGGTTAATAAAGAATTAGATTTAGATCCAGAAATTGTAAATGTGAATGGAGGAGCAATTGCTTTAGGACATCCAATTGGTGCCTCTGGTGCAAGAATTTTAGTTACTCTTATCCATGAAATGAAAAAGAAAAATCATAAAAAAGGATTAGCGACGCTATGCATAGGCGGTGGAATGGGTATAGCAATGTGCATTGAAAACAATTAATTGCCAATCAATTTAAATTATCTAGTATAAAATTTGAGAAAACGTTTAAACCCAATTCATTAAGATGTGTATCATCTTCAAAGTAAATTAATTTATTTTCATTTAGCATATTTTCAGCCTGAACTCTCAAAAATTCCGTACTATCTATAATTTTAGTTTGACTAAATAAAGAAATTTTTTCTAACTGCTTAACATAATCAATATTAACACAATTAAAATTTTCTAAATATTTACAATAAACTTGAGCTTTTGAAGGGACTATAATTAAAATATCAGGAGAATATTTAAGATAAATGTCGAACTTTTTTGAAAAATTTATTTCAGCATCTGGATTAACATAATATCTTTTATAAAAATAAACATTTTTATCACCTATATAATTATCCCTATCTATTCTATTAGATAACTTTTCTTTCTTTAAAAAACTAATAATGAATTTTATTCTCGTGTGTAAATCAAAAAACTCTTTTATTTCAAAATAATTTTTAAGAAAATTATTTTCTAGTTTTTTAGAATGCTTATTTTGAGTGGTTTTATAACTTAAAAAATCATTTCCAGGAAAAATAATCATTATAAATTTTTTGCCATTATAATTTTCTTTAAAATATTTGATTGTTTCAAAATAATGACCCATATCTGCGCCTGTGATTGAAGCATTATAAAAATTATAATTATTTTTTTTATTTAACTGTTCATTTATTAAATTATTTTGATCTATTCTATGGTTGTGAAATAAACTGTCTCCAACTAAAATATAAGAAGCTTCATCTGGACTAATTGTATTTCTAAAACCCAAATTGTCTGTCTTGATTTTAATATTTCTAAGAGATTTTTTATTATTTGGATCCATGTTACCTCCAAATATTGAAGTATTTAAATTTAAATTTTTAACACCTACTAAAAAGTGTTTTTCATAGATTGTTTTTGATAGGACGCTATAATAATCATCTGGACTATAAAATGTAAAAATTAATTTAAGTAAAATTATTAAAAAGAATAAATTTAAAATAATAATTTTTTTTAAACTTTCTTTAAAAAATAAAAATATAAATGATACTATTAAAACTATATATAATTTATTATATGATAGAAATAAACTTACTATTATAAATAAAACAGATGTTAATAATAAATTGTAAATGATATTTTTAAAATTTAATCGTAATTTGAGCATAAAAACTTTAAAATTAAAAAATTGTATACATAAAAGGTGAAACTAAAGAACCTTCAGTAATAAAAACTATTATTGCTAAAATAGCTAAAGCTATAAGCAATGGAAATATCCAATATCTCTTTCTTAATTTTAAAAAATTCCAAATATTATTTAAAAAATTCATCTAATGATTAATTCTTATATATCTAATAAAATTTCTTTCAATATTTGACTGGGCTAATGAATACTAGTAATTTCCTAAAAATTGATCTATTAAAAAAATATATTGTAAAAATAATTATAATATATGAAAAATAAAATATTATCGTTGAAAGGTTTTGTTTTTATATTTTTTTTTAGTCTATTTTTTATAGCACCTCAATTTATTCAATACTTTAAACAAGGGATAATTATACCTGGAGATATTTTTTTTTATGAAGGTAATTATATAAATACCTACAATGATTTAAAAATTTATTTAAAAGAAAGTTTGATAAGATCATTAAACGTTATTAAAAATCCAATATTTATCTTTTTTTTAGTAGGAGCAATCTTTCAAAAAATTATTAAAGAAATTTAATGAGCTATTTAATTGTTATATCTTTATGGGCTTTTTTTGGATTGCAGCATTCATATTTAGCAAGGCCAGTGTTTAAAGAAAAAATTAAAAAATATCTTGGTAATACTTTTGAAAAGTATTTTTACCGTTTTTTTTACTTTGTCTCACAATGTATAGTTTTTTATTTTTGTTACGATGTAATTAAAGCTGTAGATCCAGGTGATCCTTTATTTAAAATTTCTGAAAAATACTTATGGTTAATTTACTTATTAAATAAGATCTCTAATATTTTCTTAATCTTGACCGTATTTCATTTTGATATTGGTAGATTTATAGGTGTAACAGATATGTTAAATTTTTACTTTAAAAGAGAATATGATGATAAATTAAATAATCACTTTTTATACAAATATATAAGACACCCAATGTACTTAGCTATTATATTTACTTATTTCTTTTCGACATCTGTTTACACTCCAATATTTTTTATAAACTTAATATGTATTATTATGTATGTAGAAGTAGGTCTTCATTATGAAGAAAAAACTTTAATAAAAGTTTTCAAAGATGAATATTTAGAGTATAGAAAAAAAACTTACAGGTATTTCCCATTTATAAGATAAAAAAATGAAATCCTTTATTAAAACGAGTTTAATTTATTTTTTTATTTTTGAATTAATTTTTCAATTTCTTATTTTTTTTAATTTTAAATTTATAAAAATTCCTGATTTATTTTATAATGGATACTGTGATCAAAAATATTGGAACTTTAATGAGAGAGAAATATTATTCAATAGCGAAACAGAATACCATCCAATCTTATCTTATGTTAAAAAGGATTTAGCAGTTCCAAAGTCGTTAAAAGATAGTTTTTTGATTGAAGATAATAATTTTGAAAGCAATAAAATATCATTGTATGGAAGCTCTTATTTAAATCATAAAGAATTCAAATTATTGATAAATAATAATGAAAATTTAAATTATAAAAATTATGCTCTAAATTCTTATGGTTTAGATCAAATCTTTTTATCATATAAATTAACAGCTCATCTAAATCAAAATAGAACTATAATTTTTGGTTTCTTGCTCGAAGATTTAGATAGATCGATATTTTATAATAGAGACTACGAAAAAGTTTTAATTAAAAATGAAAATAGTGAATTTATAATTACAAATACTCCTGTAAATATTGAGAAAAAAAACAGTTCTTCTTTTGACTTTTATTTAATCAAGTTTTTATCAAATTTTTACAATTTAATAAAAAATGATTTTGATCCTCGATTAGATAAATGTCATATTTCTAAAAAAGAAGATTTATTGAATTACTACATTAACGAAATCTTAAAAACTTCATCCAAATTTAACCAAAAACTTGTATTTATAACTTTTAATTTAAAGGAAGATCTAATTAAAAAACCTACTTGGAGATATGAAACAACAAAGAAACTTCTAAAAAATAGCAGTATTATACATGTAGATTCCTATGCGTTACTAAAAAATAAGTCCCAAAGTAACCTAGATGAAATTAATACTTACTTTGGTGATGACAAACACAATAATAAAAAAAGTTTCGAATATATTATAGATGATTTATTTAGAAAATTATAAAGCTATATAAGTAAAAGGGATAATAACTTTAATTACAGCAATTACACCTATTATCATAAGGACTATAAAAAGTAATAAGAAAACTATAAACTGTGTTGGAGATGTATTTTTTCTTAAACTTCCTAACAAATGAAAAATTAATCCAAAAAATCTCATTTTCTTTTGTATAGACCTGTCTCTGTAAGTAAATATTTTATTCCCATTCTTTCAATTGCTAAAAAAGCGTCCTCTTTATCATAAACCATTGGGTCAGAGGAAATATTGAAAGATGTATTGGCTATTACCTGGATTTTGTGTTTATTTAAACTCATTAATAATTTTCCTAGCAAGCTTTCTTCTTCACAGATTTGAACCCTTGAAGTTTTATCTACGTGTATAACACCTTTTATATCTTGTAAAACATTATCTTTCGGTGTCGCTGTAGTCGCCATATGGGTATAACAATTAACTAATTTTTTTTCTAAATGAAAGTAATTTTCAGCATCTTTTTTTAGCACTGCTGGGGCTGTAGGTCTAAATATATTTCTTTTTTTTATATCTGTACTTAAAACTTTTATTAATTCGGCTTTATGTGCATTACAAATCAATGATCTATGGCCTAAAGCTCTTGGGCCAGTTTCTATGTTTGAAAAACAAGTTGCTATAATCTGATCTTTAGAAATTATTTCAGCAGCTTTTTCAATTGAATTGTTATCTCCAGCAATTTTATCAAATACTAAATCATAAAATTCTTCGTTTGATTTTATAGCTCCAGGAAAAATATTTTTGTTTAAATTATTCTTTGAAATAGCTTTATCATTTTTGCTGATAAATCCATAATAAGCAGCACCTATTGCAGCACCAGAGTCTCCAGGTGATGGTGGTAAGTTTAATTGTTCAATAAATTCTAAGTCTGCAGTTTTTCTTACTGCTGAACTATTCATTGCAACTCCACCTGAAAACAAGAAGTTCTTTTCTCCTGTTAATTCATGTGCATATTTAAAAATTGCAAACAAAAGATCTTCTAATAATTTTTGTGCGGAAGCTGCTATATTTGAATATATTTTAAAATCTTCTGTACCAACCTCAAAAGGAATATCAGGCCTTCTTGGTTTTACTCCTAGTTCTTTAGTTAATAAATCTGAATATGATCTATCGGTTCTTCTTACATAGTCATAATATTTTGTATCAATTTCGAGTTTGTTGTTTTCAAATTTTATTGATTTACTCAAAACATCATAATATTTTGGCTCTCCAAATGACGCTAGACCCATCATCTTATATTCACCTTCATTTACTGCAAATCCCAAAAAATCAGTAATTGCAGAATAAAATAATCCTAAAGAATTTGGATATTCAGAGCTCCATACATTTATTATTTCACTATGGGATTTAACATGATGTATAGAAGTACAATATTTATCACCATATCCATCAACTACTACTGAAACGCATGGAAATTCATTATAATAGTATAAAGTACTTAAAGTATGACTTAAATGATGTTCAGAGTAAAGTATAGGTATCTTTTTTACATTAATGTACTTTGAGAGATCTAGCTGAAATCTCATTGAAGATCTCCAAGCATTTTTAAAATAATTTCTAGTCAAATCATTTTTTATTGGATTATATTTAACTGAGTGTTTTAATACAGTAATCCATGCTCTAACTGGTTTTTCATAAAATGTGACTGATAGTAAATTTTTTTCTGTTAGGTTATGGTTTTTAATTAACTCTAAAAGGCCTTGTCTAGGAAAAGATTTGTCACCTTTAACCCTAGATAACCATTCTTCTTTTTTGAAATCAATAAGATTTCCATCTGAGTCTAATAGTGCAACAGAAGCATCATGATAATATGCCGATATACCAAGATAAAACAACTATTAAACCACACTATTGGAATTTGAGGACATTAAATTTCTTTTATCTTTATCTGGTAAAGAAATTAAATTTACAACTTTTCCAAATACATTGATTATAAAATTTAATATTGGATCAAATATTTTGTTTAAAAATTTTAAATTTTTGTAATAGAACATTCTAAATCTATTTTTCATTTTTTCTCTCTTAAAGGCAATTTGCAATCTTGCTTCAGGAAATTTTGACTCATAAAACTTCTTTGCCATTCCATGGTGAACTAATTCGTCTTTTTGGATTGCTTCTAAAGTTGCCTCTGAATCATCTGCGTGATTAAGCTCATCGTCCATAATATTTTTTAAAGTATTAACTGATTTAGAATCTTTTATTCTTTTACTTAAATAATCAAATGACTCTTTCGCTAAATATTCATTTGAGTAAACAAATTCAACAAATTTTTTTAAAGGGAATTTTTCTACTAAAAAACCTTCTTTATCAACATATCCTTTTAAAATTACGTTTTGTGGTGAAAATTTATATTCTCTTTTAAATTCTCCTACACCATTTTTAACTTGATTTGACAATACTTGAAATAATAAACCTGTGTGTCTGTATTCATCAAGAGCATGCCTTATATATCCAAGTTTTAATTTTGGTGAAGTGGCTTTCTTAGCAGCTGTAAGCATTTCTAATGCAGATCCATATTCTGCATAAGCAAATTCTACAAGTGTTCCTAATAGATCTTGATCTTTTTTGTCAGGTGAAATTATCATAATATTTAATTATGATTTCTAATATCATAACATTTTTATTAGATCAACTTTATATCAATTATTTTGTCGCAGCTATTAACAGATATTAACAGATAATCGCATTTAATCTAATTCAAATGAGCTTCTATAATCCATTTTTAACGACTGATTTTGATCTTTTTTTTCAAGGAAACAATTGCCTATAACCAAGATATCTAAATCAGTTCCAATAAAGCAATTAAATGCATCTTTGACTGTATTTACAATTGGCTCTCCCCTAATATTAAAAGAAGTATTTAAAATTAATGGACAATTAGTAATTTCTTTAAATTTCTTAATTAACAAAAAATATTTTTTATTTGTCTCTTCATGAACTGTCTGTATTCTTGCAGAGTAATCTACATGTGTAACGGCTGGTATTTCAGATCTTTTAATATTTAATTTTTCTATACCAAAAAGTTTCTTTTGTTCATCTGTCATCTCATTTTTTATTTTATTTGAAACATTTGATACAAATAACATATATGGGCTTCTTGATTCTATATCAAACCAATTGCTTAAATCTTCAAAAAGTATTGAAGGAGCAAATGGTCTAAAACTTTCTCTAAATTTTACTTTTAAATTTAAATTTTTCTGCATATTAATATTCCTTGCATCAGCAATAATTGATCTTGAGCCTAAAGCTCTGGGACCAAATTCCATTTTACCCTGAAACCATCCTATTGCTTTTCCTTCAGATAAACTTTTAGCAGTCATTTCTATAATTTCATTTTCTTGATATGTATTAAATGTTGCACCTAATTTTTTTAAATCATTTTCAATTTCACTACTTGTATATTCTGGACCCAGAAACGAGCCTTGCATAGAGTCATTTTTATTAATTGTTCTATCTTTATTTAATTCTAAATGCCAAAACGCTTGTGCTGCGCCAAGAGATCCACCAGCATCACCTGCAGCTGGTTGAATCCAGATGTTTTTGAATATTTTTTCTTTTAATATTTTTCCATTCGCTACACAATTTAAAGCAACTCCACCAGCCAAACAAAGATTTTCAATTCCATATTCTTTCTTTAAAGACTTGCTCAATTGAAGCATTATATTTTCAGTAACTTCTTGAATTGATGCAGCTATATCCATATGAAATTGAGTAATTTTTTCATTTTTAGAATCTCTAGGTTTTTGTCCAAATAAGCTATTAAATTTTTCATTTATCATAGTTAAACCAGTTGAATAATTAAAATAACTTTGATCTAACCTAAAACTACCGTCGTCTTTTATATGAATCAATTTATCTTTGATCAGTGACGAATATTTTGGTTCACCGTATGGAGCTAAACCCATTAATTTATATTCACCACTGTTTACTTTAAAACCAGTGTAATAAGTGAATGCGGAATACAATAAACCTAGAGAATGTGGAAAATGAATTTCCTTTTTAATTTCAAGTGACTTACCATCTCCAACTGCAACTGTTGTTGTTGCCCATTCACCTACTCCATCAGCAGTTAAAATTATAGCTTTATCAAATGGTGATGGATAAAAAGCGCTTGCTGCATGACTTAGGTGATGTTCGGAAAAACAAATTTTTTTATTATTATTAAAATTTGGGTCATGTAATTTTAAAGCTTCAAAAAGCATTCTTTTTTGGAATAATTTATCTCTTAACCAAATAGGCATAGCTTTAGAAAAAGATGTAAAACCTTTCGGTGCAAATGCTACATAAGTTTCAAGTAATCTCTCAAATTTAAGAAAAGGCTTTTCATAAAATACAATGTGATCAATTTCATTTAATTTTAGATTTGATTGATTTAATACAAAATTTATTGCATTTTTAGGAAAACTTGAATCATGCTTCTTTCTTGTAAATCTTTCTTCTTGAGCAGCTGCAATTATTTTTCCATCAACAATAAGAGAAGCCGCACTATCGTGATAAAAAGCAGAAATTCCTAATATTGAAATCAATTAATTTAAATTTAAAACAGTGTATAAATAAATGGCGCAAAAGCAGATCCTTGACTTAGTACAATTAGTCCACCAAATACTACCAGAACAATTATAATTGGTAGTAACCAATACTTTTTTCTTATTTTTAAAAACTCCCAAAATTCTATTAAAAAATCCATTTTAAAACTGCTTCCTCATACTAGAAGGTAATTTTTTTTTTTCAATCCAATATGTTTTGGAATTGTTTCTTTTTAGATTAATTAAATCTTTGTTAAAAACTCTCATTAAAAGACCTGTGGGTGTCACAACTAAGAAAAAAATAATTCCCATAACTATTGGGGCAATGAATTTTCCCAATAAAATGCCAAATTTAAACCATATCTTATTTAATGGACTTAGGATTCTTGAGTTTAATATACCAAGTATTAAAAAAATCAAAGATATGACTATTGACCAAGTTCTAACATCATTATTTTTTAATATTGGCCACAAACCAATTAATAAAAATACAATAAAGAAGACTATTCCAAAACTTCTATTTGAACCAATTTTAATATTATTATGTTCCATTTTAGGTTAATGATTTCTGAGGTTTCATATCCTCTTTTTTAATTCCAGCAACTTGGACTGGTTTTTTCATTGCGTCTCTTCTAAATGGCTCTCCAAGTTCTTGGTTTAATATTATCTCAATAAATGTTGTAATTCCTTTTTTTTGGTCTTCACAAGATTTTTTAATTGATTTTGTAGTTTCTTCCATTGTTTTAACTGTTACACCTTTTAGTCCACAAGCATCAGCTACTTTTGCATAACTTAACTCTGGGTCTAACTCAGTTCCAACAAAATTATCATCAAACCATAAGATAGAATTTCTTTTTTCTGCGCCCCATTGATAATTTCTAAATATAACCATTGTTATAGCGGGCCATTCTTTTCTTGCACATGAGCTCATTTCATTCATGCTT
>MDSV01127003.1_pt1 | contig 11055 bp, 12 predicted proteins | sample 810851 | NCBI WGS metagenome assembly MDSV01 (sample SAMN05326640, study PRJNA326480) | marine metagenome | isolation source: seawater | place: Atlantic Ocean: North East | collected 2012 | reverse complement strand
TTAATCCATTGCTTTCCCATCTCATATATTTTTTTCAGAAAATAGTTTAACAAATAAAAAAAGGTGTATTTTTTTATTTTCGAAATTAGAAATTTCTTTTCTAGCGAGCATTCCAATTTCTTTTAATGTGGATCCATTCTTACCGATGAGAATGTTTTTATGAGATTTTTTATTAACTTTTATCATCTGATATATTTTTACTGAGTCTTTCGACTTAATTACCTTTTCAGTTAGTACTCTACATTGATATGGTATCTCTTTATGCACTATATCGTAAATTTTCTCACGTGTTACTTCTGAATAAAACAATTCTTTTTTAATGAATAATCTTTTTTTTGTTGAATATCTATTTTTTCTTTTCGGTAGGTAATTTTTTGTAAAGTTTAGTAAATCTTCAATGCCGGTATTAGATAATGCAGATATTGGAAAAATAGAGTCAAAAAGATCTAAATTTTTGAATTTATCTATTTTCACTAGAACTGTATTTTTATTAACTTTATCTGTTTTATTTAATATTAAAAAAACTTTTTGATTTTTTTTGATTTTATTTTTTAATGTTTCGATAATTTTCTTAAATTCTATCTCATTTTTTTTTGAGATATCTATTACTAAAAAAATAAGATGTACTTGATCAAGTTCGGAAAAGGCTGAGTTAGTCATTTTATTTGATATTCTTTTTGTTGATGCAAAGATTCCTGGTGTATCACTAAAAATATATTCTGCTTCTGATATATTTATTACAGCTTTTTGATTGAATGTTGTTGATTGTTGTTTTCGAGATACCATAGTTACTCGTTTTCCAACAATTTTATTCAACAAGGTGGATTTTCCAGAATTAGTAGGACCAAGAAGTAATATGCTTCCACTCTTCACTAAATCTTATTACTTTCCATGAACTTTGTAGCTGCCAATTTTTCTGCCTCTTTAACTGTACTTGCCTCTGCTTTAGTAGAAATATAGTTTTCAAATGAAACCTCTATGCAAAATACAGGGCTATGATCTGGTCCGCTTTTACTAATTGTCTCATAAATGGGCAGTTTTTTGTACTTTTTTAGTAATTTCTCCTGCAGAGCAGATTTAGAATCGATAGGTTTTATGTCTAAGCTTTTGAATAAGTCATCCCAAAATGATAATACAAATTTCTTAGCTTCATCGTAACCTCCATCTTCATAAATTGCACCAATTAGAGCTTCGCAACAATTTGATAATATACTTTTTTTCTGATTACCTTCTGATTGAATTTCTGAACTGCCCAATAAAATAAACTCCATTAGATCAATTTTTTGTGCAATCTTAAGACATGCATTTTTATCTACTAAATTACTAAGTTTCTTATCTAAAACTCCCTCTTTATCAAATGGGTACATTTCAATTAATCTCTCAGAAATAATTAATGACAATACTCTATCTCCCAAAAACTCTAATACTTCATTACTTGACTCATTGATTTTACTTTTATGTGTTAGTGCACGGAGAAGAATACTTTCATCTTTGAAATGATAATTGATTTTTTTGTGAATCTTATTTTCCATGGTCGATTTAATTTATTGAATTAAATAGTCTTTTATACTGAACACCAAATGGCCATTTCCAGATTTCATACATCTTAGATCCATCTTTTGTGGAGAAAAAAATAATTTGAGCTTTCCCAACTAGATTTTCAATTGGGATAGGTCCAACAAACCGACTGTCTTTTGAATTATCTCTATTGTCACCTAGAGCAAAGAAATGTTTTTCTGGAACAGTGTACTCTTCAAAATCATCTGCGGGCCCATCATTATAATAATTATAAATTTCGTATGACCTGCCCTCTAAATTAGTCTCTAAAAAAACATCTAATTCAATGATTTTACCATTTTTTAATATTTTTTTATCTGTTCTTAATTTTTTTTGCTCTAACTTAACTCCATTAATTGTTAAAACTCCATTCTTCATTTCAATCTTATCGCCAGGTATAGCAATAATTCTTTTAATATAGTCTACACCAAAAGATTTTTTATTTAACTCTGTGTCAGTTGGAACTTTGAATACTGAAATATCACCTCTTTTGACTTCACTAAAAAAAATGCGATCCTTTATGATGTTCAAGCTAAATGGGAAAGAATGTCTACTGTACCCATATGAATACTTTGATACAAATAATCTATCACCAACTAACAAATTTGGCTCCATTGAAGAAGAGGGAATAAAAAAAGGCTGAAAAAAAAATGTTCTAATAACTAAAGCAATAAGAATTGCATAAAATAAAGTTAAAAAAATATTTTCTTTTTTTTCATTTTCTTTTTTCATTATTTACTTTTTTCGGATGTAATTATTACAAGAGCTTGCGCGTAAGGATATTCATCTGTTATAGTTAGATTAACACATGGACTACTATCAGAGGATACTAACGAGTTTAGATGGATCAATGAGAATCCATAAAATTTAATCGTTGGCTTACCAGAAGGCAAATTTATAATTTCCAAATCTTTCCAAAAAACTCCCTTTCTAAATCCAGTCCCAAGTGCTTTTGATGCAGCTTCCTTTGCAGCAAATCGTTTAGCATAACATTCAATTTTATTCTGTCTTTTTTCACATTTATTAATTTCATCTTTTGTAAAAATTCTATTTTTAAATCGATCGCCATATCTAGAAAGAGTCTTTTCAATTCTTCTTATATCTAATAAATCTGACCCTATTCCAATCATAGAATTTCTCTACTCTCTTTAATTAGTTTTTTAAACTTATTTATAGCCTCATGGAGTCCGATAAATATCGACTCAGCAATAATGAAGTGACCTATATTAAATTCTTTCACTTCTTTAATTTTAGAAAGTTCGATTATTGAATCAAAGGTTATGCCGTGTCCAATATGTGTTTCTAAACCAATACTGTTAGCAAAACTCGCTGAGTCCTTAATTTTATTTATCTCATTTTGAAAGTCAGATTTATAATGTATCTTTCTACAAAACTCACCGGCATGTATTTCAACTATATCTGCTCCAAGTTTCTTTGATAGCTCTATTTGATCATTTGATGCATCAACAAATAATGAAACCCTAATACTATTTTTTTTAAGTTCATTTATAATCGGACCTAAAACATTATGAGAGCGTTTTACATCAATTCCACCTTCTGTTGTAACTTCCTCTCTTTTTTCAGGAACAATACAACATGCATTTGGTAGTGTTTTAATGGCTATATCTAACATTTCATTTGTAGGTGCCATTTCAAAATTTAATGGTATTGATACTTGTTCTTTAATTTCTTTTATATCAGTATCTCTAATGTGCCTTCTATCCTCTCTTAAATGAGCTGTGATTCCATCTGCTCCAGACTCTTGACATGAAATAGCAGCTCTTACAGGGCTAGGATAATTTTCCCCTCTTGCATTTCTTAATGTTGCTACGTGATCGATATTCACGCCTAATCTTGGCAGTTCATCCATACTTTTAAATTATTCTACTTCCAGGTTTGGTTGGATTTATAGATTTAAGTTCATTTGGCAAATCTTCTTCATCATAAACTGGAATATCAAGTTTTATTAATGAAATAATTTCATGATCACTAAATATATCTTCAGAAGAACGATCTACAATACAAGCAATGCCTAATAAATTAATATTTAATTTTTTTAATTCAACTAAGCATTCTTTTGATGATTTCCCAGTTGTGATGACATCTTCAACAAATAAAATATTTTTATTTTCTTCAATTTCAAATCCTCTTCTCATTTGAAACTCGTTATCAACTCTTTCAAAAAAAACTGACTGAGTGTTTAGCTGATTAGCTGTTTCATAGCCGACAAGAATCCCTCCCATCGCCGGAGAAACAACATAATCAATATTTTGATCTATTTGATCTTTTATTTTCTTGGCTAATGAATTGCAAATTTTTGATCCTATTTTAGGGTCAATAAAAATTTTTGCACATTGACAATAAGTAGATGATCTTTTTCCTGATGATAAGATGAAATGGCCATATTGGATTGCATCCACTCTTTCTAAGATTTTGAGTATTTTCTCTGAATTCATAACTATTAATCTATAAATAATCTTTTTACATCACTCACAATTTCATTTTCTTTAAGCTTATCCATTATAATATTCAAGTGATTTAAATCTCTTAATTCAATTACAAATATCATGTCAAAAAAATCATTACTTTTTTCTGAGATATTTAAATTGGTAATGTTTCCTTTATTATTACCAATGATCGTAGCTAACTTACCCAAAGATCCAGCTTCATTTTTAACAGATACTTTAATCCGACCTGAAAATAATTGATCCTGTTTCGTGTCTTTCCAAGTTGAAGTTATCCATTCACTGCGACTGTAATCATTTGTTAGAGTTTTACAATCTCTAGTATGAATTATAATTCCAGTATCTTTCTCTTGAATTCCAATTATATCCTCATTGGGTAAAGGCAAACAACATTCTGCAAAATGAACAGCTACACCTGACTGTAGATTTTTAATCTCTAATGATAAATCAACAATCTTTTTTGGCTTTCTATTTCGATAGCGATATCTTGAAAAAAAAGATAATTTATTTTTTGGCCTAGCCTTAATAATCTCTCTTGGCTTGATGTAACCTCTTCCAATAGAATTAAATAAGTCTTCGTTGGATTTTTTCTTAAAATGACTGACAAGACTGGCTAGTGTGTGTTGTGCAATTTCTTTATTTACATTCAGGGTTTTTAGTAAAATTTCTTTACCTAGGTTTATAAATTCATTTTTTTCCTGTTTCTTAAAATATCTCTTGATTGATGACTGCGCTTTAGCCGTAGTAACAATATTTTCCCAAGTTTCTGAAGGGGATTCACTTTTTGAAGTAATTATTTCAATCTCGTCTCCATTTTGAATTTTAGTAAATAGCGCCTGAGACTTTCCATTTATCTTACAGCCAACGCATTTATTTCCTATTTCAGAATGTAAAGAATAGGCAAAATCAATTGAATTTGAGCCATAAGGCAAATGAATCAAGTCACCTTTTGGAGTAAAACAAAATACTTCATCTTGAAATATTTCTAATTTTGTGGCCTCAAGAAGTTCTTCAGAAGTTGCACCACTATCAAGAATATCAACTAAATCCCTTAACCATGTAACATTAATTGGATCACTTGAAGAATGATCAATTAAGTTATAAGAATCTTTGTAAGACCAATGTGCCGCTATACCTCGTTCAGCAACTATATCCATATTTTTAGTTCTTATTTGTAATTCAACTCTTTGGCGTTCAGGGCCAACGATAGTTGTGTGAATAGATTGATAATTATTTATCTTTGGAGTTGATAAGTAATCTTTAAAACTACCTGGTACCGCTGACCATCTTCCATGAATAACTCCTAGTACTTTATAACAATCATTAATATCGCTTACTAGTATGCGATATGCAAAAATATCGGACAACTGACGAAAAGCAATTTGTTTTTTTTGCATTTTATTCCAAATTGAAAAAACTTTTTTTTCTCTTCCAATTATTTCACAGTCAATTTTCTTTTCTTGAAGTATCTCCAATATCCTATTTTTTATTTTATCAGTTAAATTGGATTTATCTTTTTTTAAATATTCAATTCTATTTAGAATCGATGCATAGGCTGAAGGGTTTAAAATTTGAAAAGACAAGTCTTCGAGCTCATCTTTAAACTCATGCATACCCAGTCTTCCAGCAAGTGGAGCGTAAATCTCAAGAGTCTCTGAAGCTATTCTTTTTCGACTACTTTCATTAGGAATAAATTGAATAGTTCGCATATTATGTAACCTATCAGCCAATTTTACCAATAAAACTCTTATGTCCTTTGACATTGCAAGAATTAACTTTCTAAAATTTTCAGCCTGCGATTTATTCTCTGAGAATGTATCTATTTTAGATAATTTCGTAACCCCTTCTACAAGACTTGCCACTTCGTTTCCAAAACTCGAAACTAAATCCTCTATAGATGCCTCAGTGTCTTCTAAAGTATCATGTAGTAGTCCAGTAGTAATAGTTGATGTATCCAACTTTAGAGAGGCCAGTATTTTAGCAACTTCAAGAGGATGAGAAATGTAAGGGTCTCCTGAATGCCTTAATTGAGTCTTATGAGCTTTTTGTGCAAAATTAAATGCTTTTTCAATTATAGAAATGTCTATATTAGGGTCAAAAGACTTTAAAGATTCTAAAAGCTCACTATTTGACATAAATCTTAAACTACCATTGTGTTTTAACTAAAATTAATATTTTATAGCACATTTGTGGCTTTATATAGCCTATCTGTAAAGAATTTTCTTTTTGCGATAGTTATTACACTCTTTTCTTCAATCGGATGCCTCCAATTAGGGCATATTTCTCTTAGTGGAGTCATTACAAAATTCCGACTACACATTTGAGGATGAGGTATAATGCAAGTTATCTCTGATGCATCATCTTTTATAACGTCTTTTGATTTTTGAAGTATTATGTCCAAATCACATGCTCTAGAAGTATTTTTTTTATATTTATATCTTCCCATCAAAGACTCAATTTTTTTTAATTCTCTTAAAAGATTCTTTGGCTTAAGGGATGTATTGACCATTATAACGGCATTATAAAAAGTTCCAGCTGCTTTGCTAAAATCTTTTGGAGGAGAGAGGTAAATACTTGATTTCTTAACAACTTGAATATTGATTTTTTCTAAATATTTAATTGAATTCTTTAGATTATTGATTGGACTGCCAAACCTAGAATATGCGTTTGAGCCAATAGCTATTAAATAAATCATTTCATGTTCCTTTTTTCTCTTTCCCAAGATTTTTTCTTTTTACTTTCTCTCTTATCATAATTTTTTTTACCCTTGGATAATGCTAACTCAATTTTAGCTAATCCCTTTTTATTAAAATAAATCTGAAGAGGAATGAGAGTTAAAGACTCTTTATTTAATTTGCCAATAATTTTTCTTATTTCTTTTTTATGAAGAAGAAGCTTTCTCTGTCGATTTTCCTCATGGTTCATATAAGAAGAATTTGAATATTTTGCGAAATAAGAATTAATTAAATAAATTTCATTATCAACTTCTCTAGCAAATGACTCTGCAATATCAACGCGTCCATTTCTTAGAGATTTTATTTCACTTCCCCGAAGCTCTATACCAGCTTCAAACTTTTCAAGAAAAAAATAATTATATCGAGCTTTTCTATTTTGTACTGATTGATTCAATTTTAAATTAGAGAAGCGAACTTCATTGCTTCATCGACCTTATCTTTAGTATTCTTGCTTATCTCCACTAATGGAAGCCGCAGCTCACTTGACATTAATCCGAGTTTTTCAGCAGCGTACTTTGCAGGACCAGGGCTAGGCTCTAAGAATAAACATTCATGTAACAGCATTAATTTATCATTTATTTTTGAAGCTTCTACAAATTTTCCATTGAGACACAAGTTCATAAAATCAGAACATAATTTTGGCGCAATATTTGATGTGACTGAAATTGATCCATGGCCTCCATAAGTCATGTAAGCTAAAGTCGTAGCATCTTCTCCAGATAGTTGATTAAAACTGTCTCCTATAATGCTCTTATATTTAAATACTCTTGAAATGTCAGATGTTGCGTCTTTAACACCTATTATATTTTTGATTTCAAATAGTTTATTCATTGTTTCTAAGTTCATATCAATAATTGATCGACCAGGAATATTATAAATCACAATTGGAATATCAGAATTCTCCGCAATAGTCTTATAATGAGCATATAATCCCTCTTGATTTGGCTTATTGTAATAAGGAGTTACTACTAACGCGGCATCTGCACCTTTATCGCATGCATGCTTAGTTAATTCTATGGCTTCTGCTGTATTATTTGATCCAGTTCCTGCAATAATGGGAACTCTTTTGTTAGCTTGATCAATACAAATTTCAACAGCTAATTTATGCTCATCATGAGAAACTGTTGGTGACTCTCCCGTAGTACCTACAGGTACCAAACCATGAATTCCAGAATCAATTTGGAAATCAACAAAAGACCTAAAAGAGACTTCATCTAGCGCTCCATTCTTAAATGGGGTTAACAATGCTGTAAAAACACCTTTAAACATAATAATATTTTAACACTTTTATATATTTAAAAAACAATAAATCACAAATATACTCAGCCGTCTTTAATATACAATACTCATAATGAAAAATTTGTCGCTTATTGGCTTTATATTCTTTTTTTTGATTCTCCAATTATCACATGCACAGAGCAAAGATATCTTTGACCATAATTTGGACGGAAAAGTAGAAATTCAACCAATAAAAAGACCTAATACCTCTAGCTTAATACCTGTAAAAAAGCCATCACAGCCACTCCTGTCTCTAAAACTAAGCAACAAAGATTATGAAAATTTTGACCTTGCTCTTTCTCAAGCAAAAAAATGGAGGTGGAAAAGCGTAAAACTTATTAGCCAAAAAATCAAAAATGAAGATGCTCAAAATATTTTACATTGGATTAGACATTACAATGGAGCTGATGATTTAACTTTTGCAGACTATAAAAAATTTTTAAGAGATAATTCACATTGGCCACTTATTGAGAGCATTAAAATAAAAACTGAAAATAAAATATCATTTTCTGATAATCATGACGAATTGATAAATTATTTTAAAAATCAAAAACCACTTACTGGTTGGGGTAAAATTTATTATGGAAATTCCCTTCTTAAGAAAGGAAATAATTCTTTAGCAGAACTACTTATCAAAGAAGGTTATATAAATGGAAGTTTTACGAGAAGTGAGCAGAAAATTATAATTAGTAAGTTTAGAAATTTTCTTACGCAAGAAGATCATAAAAAAAGAATTAATCAGCTTCTTTGGAATGGAAAATATGGAACAGCTCGTTCTCTTATCAAATACGTGGAAAAAGATTATCAAAAACTATTTGAGGCAAGAATAGCGCTAATCTCATTCTCTGGTGGAGTTGATCAATTAGTTTCAAATGTTCCTAAAAAATTAATAAATAATGCAGGCTTACAACATGACAGACTTAGGTGGAGAATTAAAAAAAGAAAATATGATAGTGCTATGTCGATGATGTTGGAAATTAATAAGAAAGATCCATCTTATTTAGAGAGACCAGATAAGTTTTGGAAATTAAAAAGTTTTTTAATTAGAAGATTAATTGACCAGCATAAATATATGTCAGCATATAAAATGTCTTTAAACCATGGTCTTGTTACAAATGCAGAAATCGCTGAAGCAGAGTGGCTAGCGGGTTGGATTAGTATAACATTTCTTAAGGATCCAGCTGCAGCAAAATATCATTTTCAAAAAATATGGGATGTTTCATCTAGGCCTATTTCAAAAGCAAGGGCCTCTTACTGGATTGCAAAATCACTTGAAAATTTTGATTTAGAAAAAAGTCAGAATTGGTATCAAAAATCAGCGAAATATCATCTTACTTTTTATGGACAACTAGCTGCAACAGAAATTAAGGCAAGTAAAATACAATATAACCCAGAAATAAATCCAATCACAAATAAAGATTTTTTAGTAAATTCAGAATTAAAAGAAATTTATTCCGCCGTCTCATTGTTGAATGAATTTGATCAAAATAAGCTAGTAAAAAAATTCATTATGGATTTAGCTGAAAATCGCGACGAAACTACCGCTACTCAAGCTATTTATTTAGCTACTGATTTAGAGCGGTACGATTTTGCCGTTCAAGCAGGAAAATACTATTATTATAAAAATTTCTATCTAGAGCCCAAGAGTTTTCCCACTGTTCCAAGACCAAGTTACGAAAAACTAATTTTTCCTGATCAAAGCTTAATTCATGCAGTTATTAGACAAGAAAGTCAATTCGATCCAGATGCCGGTAGTTATGCTGGAGCAAAAGGCTTAATGCAGTTAATGCCATATACGGCAAAAAAAGTTTCTTACGGACTTAAAATGCCCTATTCAAAAAATAAATTAACCGAGGATCCAAGTTACAATGTTGTACTCGGAAGCGCATATCTTGATCAACTTCTATCATATTATGACGGCTCCTATATACTTACGCTTGCCGCTTATAACGCGGGGCCATCAAGAGTTAACGCGTGGATAAAAAAATATGGAGACCCAAGAAGCGATGACATTACTCCAATTAATTGGATTGAGTTAATTCCATTTAAAGAAACCAGAAACTATGTTCAAAGAGTTGTAGAAAATATACAAGTATATAGTTTCCTTGATAAAAATAATTTACCTCAAAAATATTCAATTTTTGATGATATTAATAGAGGTTATATAGGTGGTAAATCAGTGATAAAGCCTACCATAAGGCCTGCTTCTTAATTTCATTCTTTAAGGTTTTTATCGTCTTTAATTTTTAACATTACGTCTACTAAAACAGCTATAATTAAATTTAGAACTGTAATTGAACCAATTGCTATAAAAGAAAAAAAATATAGCCATGCCCATGCAATTTCATCTTGAATAGGTATCATAACTTGCTCCCAACTTGAAAGTGTTAAAACTTGTACTAAAGTAATTAATGCCATGCCTACATCTTTCCATCTTACTGGATCAATATGGCTAAAAGCTAATGAACCAAAAACTGCATAAATATAAAGAATTATAAAAAGAAGCAGGCAAACATAGCCTAATCTTGATAGTGATTTTATAAGTGCCTCTATAAGTTGCCTTAGCTCTGGTATGAATGAAATTAACCTAAGTACTCTAAAAACCCTTAAGAGTCTTAGAAGCAAAACTGACTCACCTGCTGGGAATAGAGAAAAAAAGACAATTATAGTATCAAAAATATTCCAACCATCTTTAAAAAAATCTACTTTATTTTTTTCAGCTACAAATCTTATTGAGATTTCTATGCAAAAAAAGATAGTAATGAAATAATCAAATAAGCTAATAATGCGATTAAAATTATCACCTAATTCATAAGTAGAGGTTCCTAACAATAGAGCTGATAGGATGATAATAAAGATAACTGACGCTTTAAAAAAAAAATTTTCTTTTATTTTGTATAAGAGGCTTATCATAAAAAAAATAATGGCGGAGAGAGAGGGATTCGAACCCTCGGTACGGGTATAAGCCCGCACAACTCCTTAGCAGGGAGCCGGTTTCAACCACTCACCCATCTCTCCGG
>MDSV01115604.1_pt1 | contig 11056 bp, 12 predicted proteins | sample 810851 | NCBI WGS metagenome assembly MDSV01 (sample SAMN05326640, study PRJNA326480) | marine metagenome | isolation source: seawater | place: Atlantic Ocean: North East | collected 2012 | reverse complement strand
TTAATAAAAAGTAATAAGTTTTTTTGTTTTTTTGTAAGCATAGAACAAATCCTGTACATTTATGTTCTACAAAAGTTCTACTTTAATATCAACGTCAAATTAGCCTTAATTTACATGCTTATTTGGAGGATTCTATCTAATAATGACGTATTTTTGCTTAGATCTTTTAGAAGTGATTCACCAATTAAGAAATTTTTTATCTTTGTTTTTTTTATTATTTCTTCAACATCTTTTTCCGATCTGATGCCGCTTTCACAAATAACAGGACCTTTGTGATCTGTAAAGTTTGCGTGTAAATTAAAAGTCGTTTTAATATCTGTTTTTAAAGACTTAAGATTTCTATTATTTATGCCAATCATTGCATTTTTAAAATTAAGTGCTTTTTTAGCCTCTTCTTCCGTGTGAATCTCAACGATAGTGCTGATACTTAATTTTTCCGCTGCATCATAAATTTCATTTGCTGTTTTTTCATCTACAGCAGCAAGAATTATTAAAATAGCGTCCGCCCCAAAACTTTTTGCCTGATAAACTTGGTATGGATCAATAAAAAAATCCTTACATAAAACTGGTAAATTAACCTTATTTTTAACAACCGTTATATGTTCTAATTTACCCATAAAATGATTTTCCTCTGTTAAAATTGAAAGACACGTAGCACCAGATTCAAGATATCTTTTGGCAATTTCTTCAGGTTTATAATTTTCTATTATTAATCCAGCAGATGGGCTTGCTTTTTTTATCTCAGCAATCACAGATATTTTTTTTGTCATTAGTCTATCTTTAAAATTCAAATAATTTTTATATGAAGATATATCTTCTTTTAGCTTATCAATCGAATTTAATTTTTTGAATTTTTCTATGCTAATTTTTTTATCTGTAATTATTTTTTCTAAGGTATTCATTAAGTTAATTTTGATATATGATTTATTACTTTTCCAGAAAGAATATGTTTTCTTAATTCATCATATCCCTCTTTAAAAGAATTTGATTTTTCTGTCACAATCAAACCAGCTGCAGCATTTAAACATATGGCTACTGAAAAGTCATTATCCTTACCTTGAAACACTTCTTTGATTTTTTCTGAGTTATAATCTGGTTCCTTACCGATAATATTATTAAAATTACTAGATTTTATACCTAAATCTTTTGGATTTAAAATAAATTCTTTTATTTTTCCATTTTTAAGTTCGACTATATTTGTATTCGCATATGGTGAAATTTCATCTAAACCATCTTGGCTATTGACTATTAAAGCCATTGTTAAATCTAAATTTTTGAGTGCTTCTGCAAAAACTTTAAGTAATTTCTTATCAAAAACTCCGACCACTTGCCTTTTTACCTTCGCGGGACTACTTAAGGGCCCAATTAAATTAAATATAGTTCTTTTTCCAATTTTTTTTCTTACTGGCCCAACATATTTCATTGCCGAATGATAATTCGGAGCAAACATGAAACCAAAATTGTTATCATTAATACTTTCTTCAACTTCATTGGGATTAAGTGATATACTTATTCCTAATTTTTCTAAAACATCTGCAGATCCGCATTTCGATGAAACAGATTTGTTACCATGTTTTGCAACTTTAACACCAAAACTAGACAGCAGCAGGGCTGCTGCGGTAGAAATATTAAGTGTATTTTTTCCATCTCCTCCAGTTCCACATGTATCTAAGGTGTCGTCAGCTACATTAACCCTCTTGGCTTTATCACGTAAAACAAATACTCCACCAGCTATTTCATCAGATGTTTCTCCTTTGGAAGAAGAATGGGTTAAAAAATCATAAATTTGTTCTTCATTTGCTTTACCAGACATCATGTTTTCAAAAGCAGACTTGCTTTCGTCAAAAGATAAATCTTGTTTGTTTTTAAGTTTCTTTATGATTTCATTCATTTTTATTTAAATTTTTATGAAATTTTTAATCAATTTTATTCCTTCTTTGGTATTTATACTTTCGGGGTGGAATTGTACCCCATGTAAATCATAACTTTTATGCATAATACCCATTATTATATTATCTTTGGTTTTAGCCGTAATTATAAAATCCTTATTTAATGTTTTCCTATCTATAATAAGGCTATGATATCTAGTTCCTATAAGATTTTTTTTAATGCCTCTAAAGATTCCTTTTCTATTATGTAAAATTTTACTTGTTTTTCCATGCATAAGTTTGTTCGCACTTATTATTTTTGCGCCAAAAGCTTGTCCAATTACTTGATGACCAAGACATACACCGAGAATAGGAATTTTTTTAGACAGATGCTTTACAATCTTTAAACAATTTCCTGCTTGATTTGGATTACCTGGTCCTGGAGATATAACAATCTTTTTATATTTTTTTTTTATTATTTCATTTGATGATATTTTATCATTTCTTTTTACATCAACTTTACACATTAGTGATTGAAGATAGTGATATAAATTATATGTAAAACTATCATAATTATCTATCAGCAATATTTTCATTTAACGTATCGCTTGAAGCAAGGCCTTTGCTTTATTTACTGTCTCTTCATATTCATGTTCGGGCTTACTATCAGCTACAATTCCAGCACCAGCTTGAACGTATATTGTCTTATCTTTAATTAAGGCTGTTCTCAAAGCTATACATGTATCAAACTCTTGATTTGCAGTAAAATATCCAATTCCACCAGCGTAAAGTTTTCTCTTGGATGTTTCTAATTCATCAATAATTTCCATTGCTCTTATTTTTGGTGCTCCACTAACAGTACCGGCAGGAAATCCTGATAAGAAAGTTTCAAAAAGTGATAGGTTTTTTTTTAATTTGCCTACAACATTAGAGACAATATGCATTACATGAGAGTATTTTTCTACTTTAAACTTTTCTGTAACTTTTACAGAATTAGTTTTAGAAACTTTACCAACATCATTTCTTCCAAGATCTAAAAGCATCAAATGCTCTGATAGTTCCTTTGGATCACTTAATAATTCATTTATAAATTTTTTATCCTCTTTATTATTTTTTCCTCTTGGTCTTGTTCCAGCAATAGGCCTTATTGTTACTTCATTATTTATTAACCTCACCAAAATCTCTGGACTACTACCCAAAACTTGAAAATCATCATAATTAAAATAAAACATAAATGGAGATGGGTTAAGTTTTCTTAAAGTATTATAGATTTCTAAAGGAGGCCTATCTATCTTTGCTTTAAATCTCTGGCTTAAAACTACTTGGAAAATATCTCCTTTCTTAATGTAGGATTTGGCTTTTCTCACAATCTTTTTAAATCTGGACTTTGTAATATTTGATTTAACATCAATTTTTTTATTACTTTTATAAAAATTGGAAGGCAGGGGTATATTCCCATAATGCCTAAGCTCATTAAGAGTGTTTTTGATTTTTTCATATTCTAATTGATAATCTGATATTTTTTGATCGCTAAAAATATTTTCTATAAAAAAAATCTTTCTTTTAATATTGTCGTAAATAACTAAATTTTTTGGTCTAATTAACCTAATATCAGGTATATTTATATCCTCGTTACATTTGTTAGGAATTTTTTCAATCAAACGTATAATGTCATATGAAAAATATCCAACTAACATTGATGACATTCTTGGTAACTGTTTGGATGCTTTTACTTTAAAATTTTTTAATAGGTCATTTAAGTATCTCAAAACATCCTTTTTAATTACCTTTTTTTTATTAAAGTTATCTTCAACAATTTTATTTTTTCTAATATTGAAGATTTTGTCAGGGTTAAAACCTATAATTGTATATCTCCCTCTTATTTTACCTTTCTCTACGGACTCAAATATAAAGCTATTTTTTTGAACCAAAATAAATTTATAAAGATTTTCAACAAAAGCATAATTTTTACATTTTAGAGAAATATGAATTGATTGATTAAACTTTGCTTTGTGTAACTTTTTAAATTTATTTAAATCAATACTAAGTTTCATTAAAAGGAGTTCTCAATTCTTTTAAGAACATTTTTATTTATATCAATTTTATATTTTTGATTAATATACCTGTCGTAAGATCTGTATATTTTTGTTGTATAATTCTCTTTAGCTTTATTTACATAATTTTTATATTTTTTTGAACTTGTATCTATTTTTGGTTTTTTTTCATTTATTATTGAAACTAAGAAATTTTCATTTTCATCCGGTAAAATAAAAATTGAACCAGTAGATGACTGATAAATTCTTTCCATTGCTTGGGAATTAAAATTTGAAGTATCACTAATATTTTTTAAGGTTAATTTTTTTATACTTTCATTGTTTTTATTTGCCAAACTATCAAAATCTTCATTATTAAATTTTTTTTCATCAATTTTACTTATCAGCTCTCCTATTTTTTCAATTTGGTTTATTAAACTAATTTGATTTTTGATTTTTTCTTTTAAAGACTTGTTTTGCAAATCTAATAACACTTGTTGGCTTTCTTTTAATTCAACTAAATAATAATTATTTTTATTATTAATAAATTGAGGAGCGTTAGACTCAATTATTTTAAACATTTTTTTGAAAGTAACTTTGTCAATATCATTAAAAGTGCCCCCATTTTTTTGAATACCTTCTGAATTAACAAAAGACGTACTTTTAATACTATCTTTATAATTTGAACTTAATTGTTCAAAATCTTCACCATCTAAAATTGAGTTTTCAATTAAATCAATCTTTTTAAAATATTCTTCATTCACAACTTTACTCCCTATAAGAACCTCAGGTGATAATTTAATATACTGAAAATTTTTTTGAGTTTCTTCAAATGAATCTTTATTATTTTCGTAAAAATCTTTAATTTGATTTTCACTAATCATTTTTTTTCCATATATTTTAGTTAAACTAATATATTTAATATCTATATACCTGTTTTCCTCACTGTATAAATCATCGATTATAAAAACTGGTAAATTAAAACCTCCCGAATAAAAGTTTAGAAGTTGAGTCTTAATTTCATTTTCTTTGAGTAAGTTTTCATAAAACGGTTTTGTTAAACCACTTGTTAAAATAAATTTTTCATATACCGTCTCCGAAAACTTACCATCTTTTTGAAACTTTTTATCATTTGCTAGCTTTGCAAATAAAGATCTATCACTTAATTTTAAACCCTTCTTTTCACTTTCTAATGAAATAATCTTCTCACTAATATAATTATTTAAAATTCTTTCTAATAAATTTAATTTTCCAATTCTTTCCATATCGTCATATGTAAAATTTAATGTTCTGAGATGATCAACAAATTCTTGCGTTGAAATTTTTTTGCCATCAATTTCAGCGACAATATTTTGCTTGCCAGAAAAGCTTCCGCTCATACCAAAACCCACAACAAAAGCTATTGCAATGAGTCCAATGACCATTTTTCCCATGAATGACGTAGAAAACTTTCTTATTGATGACAGCATAATTTTAATTTATGAAATTTAAATTAATTATTTTAAAAAATCTATATATAAAGTGTATAATTAAAGCGAAAGTAATGAAATATTTTATTGGAAACTGGAAAATGTTTGGTATTCCGACATCTATCAAAATTATTGATAAAATAAATAATTTTGTTCGCAATGATAAAAAACATTCTAAAAAATATAAGGCAATAATATCTCCACCTCATACCCTGTTAGAAAGCTTTTCAAAAAGTTTTAAAAATAAAAAAGTTTCTATTTGTGCTCAAAATTGTTTTCATAAAAACAATTATGGAGCACATACAGGATCTATTAGTCCCTTTATGATAAAGAAATTAGGAGTTAAGCATATTATTATTGGTCATTCTGAAAATAGAGAGTCCGGTGACAATGACAAAATAATTGAAGAAAAAGTTTTATCTGCAGTAAAAAATAAATTAAACATTATTTTTTGTATTGGTGAAAATAAAGCTCAAAAAAGAAAAAAACTAACTCTTAAAGTCTTAAAAAATCAAATAAAAAAAGTTTTGAAAAAGAACTATGATTTTAAAAAAATCTTAATTGCTTACGAACCTATTTGGTCGATTGGCTCAGGAAAGTTACCATCTGAAAAGGAATTAAGTAAAATAATTTTTTCATTAAAAAATTTTTTAAATACTAATTTAAATAAAAGACACAATTTTAAGATACTTTATGGTGGTTCTGTTGACGCTAAGTCAGTAAGGTTATTTAAACAAATTAATGAATTGGATGGTTTTTTGATTGGTGGAGCATCAAAATCATCAAAAAAATTTATTGATATAATAAAAAACTTCTATAAATAAGCTCTATGGAAACAATCATTATCGCCGCAAATGTAATCCTAGCAGTAATATTAATTATACTTGTTTTATTACAAAGATCTGAAGGGGGAGCTTTAGGCTTAGGCTTGTCACAAGATAATTTTGCATCTACCAGAACGGTTGGAAACATTTTAACCAAAACCACAGCAGTCATTGCTGCACTGTTTATAATCTCAAGCATATCACTAGTAATTTTGTCTAGGGGCGATCTTGAGGAAAAACAGTCAGTAATTGAAAGAATTGAAGAAGAAAAAGATTCTAATTTACCTAAAATTCCTGATAGTCAAAAATAAACTTTATTTTTTAAAAAAAATAAGATATATTTATCTTCCATGGCGCGATATGTATTTGTCACTGGCGGCGTGGTATCCTCACTAGGAAAAGGTCTTTCTTCAGCATCCTTAGCATCACTTCTTCAATTAAGAGGTTACAAAGTAAGAGTTAGAAAACTAGATCCATATTTAAACGTAGATCCTGGAACAATGAATCCTTTTCAACATGGTGAGGTTTTTGTAACTGATGATGGAGCCGAAACAGATTTAGATATTGGTCACTACGAACGTTTCACAGGTATCCCTGCTACAAAATCAGATAACATTACAACAGGCGGGATCTATAGTGATATTATAAAAAAAGAGAGAAGAGGAGATTATTTAGGTGGGACTGTGCAGGTAGTGCCGCATGTAACTGATCGAATAAAAAAATTCATTTCTCACAATGTAAAAAACGAAGATTTTATTATTTGTGAAATAGGTGGAACAGTCGGGGATATTGAAAGTCTTCCATTTTTAGAAGCAATAAGACAGTTTTCGAATGACACAGGAAAAAACAATAGTTTATTTATTCATTTGACTTTGGTGCCTTTTTTAAAAGCATCTGGCGAGTTAAAAACTAAACCAACACAACATTCTGTGAAGGAATTAAGAAGTTTAGGCATTCAGCCAGATATAATTATTTGTAGATCCGAAAGACAAATTCCAAAAATAGAAAGAAAGAAAATTTCTTTATTTTGCAATGTTCCAATTTACAATGTTATTGAAACCGTTGATGTAAAAACTATTTATGAAGCACCAATTAGTTTTCATAAAGAGAAATTAGATGAAAGAGTGCTTTCTTATTTTAAAATTAAAAACAAAAAACCCCCTAATTTAAATAAATGGAAAAATATTACGTCAAAAGTATTAAACCCTAAAAAAGACGTAAACATTGGGGTAATAGGTAAGTATATTAATTTAAAAGACGCTTATAAATCATTAGATGAGGCTTTAATCCATGGCGGAATATCTAATAATGTTAGGGTAAAACTTGAGAGAATTGACTCAGAACATTTAGATCCAAAAAAAATCAAGCCATTACTTAAGAATATATCGGGTGTTTTAATACCAGGTGGATTTGGAAAAAGGGGGACTGAAGGTAAAATTGCTGCCATAAAATACGCAAGATTGAACAATATACCTTTCTTTGGAATTTGTTTTGGAATGCAAATGGCAATAATTGAAGCAGCAAGAAACTTACTAAATATAAAAAATGCTTCGAGTAGTGAATTTGGAAATAACTGTACCCCAGTTGTTGGTTTACTTGAAGAGTGGCAAAAAGGAAAAAAAATATACAAAGGAAGTGAAAAAGACTTAGGCGGTACTATGAGATTAGGTTTATACGATGCTATTATCAAAAATAATTCTTTAATATCAAAAATTTATTCAGAAAAAAAAATTAAAGAGAGACACAGACACAGATACGAAGTTAATATAAAATACAAAAAAGACTTTGAGAAAAAAGGACTTATTTTTTCTGCTTTATCTCCAGATGGTAGTTTACCTGAAATTATTGAATTAAATAACCATCCATGGTTTATAGGTGTACAATTTCATCCAGAATTTAGGTCGAGACCATTTAATCCACATCCGCTATTTTCCTCTTTTATAAAAGCAGCAAATTTAAGAAGGAGAACAAATTAATGGATAGTAAAACTGTTAAATGTGGAAAATTAAGTATTTCAAATAAAGGCCCTTTCACTCTTATTGCGGGTCCTTGTCAGCTTGAAAACGAAAAACATGCCTTAAAAATTGCTAGTGATCTTAAAAAAATTACTGAAAAACTAGGTATCGGACTTATTTACAAAACCTCTTTTGATAAAGCTAACAGAACAAGTTTGAATGGAAAACGAGGAGCGGGGTTAGAAAAATCTTTACCTGTTTTCGACAAAATTAGAAAAGAAATTGAAGTGCCTGTGCTTACAGATATCCACTCAATTGAACAGTGCAAAGAAGTATCTAAACATGTTGATGTTTTGCAGATACCTGCTTTTTTATGTAGGCAAACAGATTTATTAATTGCTGCAGCTAAAACTGGAAAAGTAATAAATGTAAAAAAAGGACAGTTTTTAGCTCCATGGGATATGATAAACGTTACAAAAAAAATTGAACAATCAGGAAATAAAAATATTTTAGTTACCGAGAGAGGGGCAAGCTTTGGTTATAACACTTTGGTTTCTGACATGAGGTCACTACCCATCATGGCAAAGAATGGTTATCCAGTAGTATTTGACGCAACTCATTCAGTGCAACAACCAGGTGGTATGGGTGATAAAAGTGGCGGTCAAAGAGAATTTGTAGAGTATCTATCTCGAGCAGCAATAGCAGTTGGGGTTGCAGCAGTTTTTATGGAAACTCATCAGGATCCAGACAACGCTCCTTCTGATGGACCAAATATGGTTCCACTATCGGAAATGCCTAAAATTTTAAAACAATTAGTTGAGATAGATAATCTTATAAAGAATGGCAAAAATTAAAAAGATTATAGGTCGGCAAGTTTTTGATAGTCGAGGCAATCCAACAGTTGAAGCAGAATTAATTTCAGATGCTGGATCTACTTCAGCAATTGTACCTTCGGGTGCATCAACTGGTACACATGAGGCACATGAACTAAGAGATAAAGAAAACAAAGATTACTTAGGCAAAAGTGTTTTTAAAGCTATTGAAAATGTTAATGGCCCTATTTTTAAAGCTTTAAAAAATATTGATACAGCAGATCAATCAAAAATAGATAAAACTTTATTAGATTTGGATGGAACAGATCAAAAGAAAAAACTAGGTGCAAATGCAATATTATCAGTATCAATCGCTGCAATTAAAAATGCAGCATTAGAAAGAAAAATTTCGCTATTTAAATATATTGGCGGTAACTCAGTTAACAAACTTCCAATACCGATGATGAATATTATTAATGGAGGTTCTCATGCAAACAATTCTTTAGAGATTCAAGAATTTATGATCAGACCAGATGGAGCGAATAGTTTTAAAGAATGCATGAGAATGTCATATTTAGTCGTTCAAAAATTAAAAAAAAAATTTGGAAAAAGTGAACATTTCAACAAGCGTAGGTGATGAGGGAGGTTTTGCACCCTCTCTTAAATCAGATGAGGAAGCCATAGAGTTTATTATAAAATCAATAGAGGCTGCAGGATTTGCTCCAGGCAAAGATATTTCAATTTGTCTTGATGTTGCAGGAAATGAATTAAAAAAATCAAAAACAGTTAATTATTTTGTAAATTTAGTGGCCAAATACCCTATCAAATCAATAGAGGATCCTTTTCGTGAAGATGACTGGAAATCTTTTAGAGAGCTTACTTCAAAAACCAATATTCAAATTATTGGCGATGATCTTTTTGCAACAAACATTAAAAGATTGAAAAAAGGGATTTTAGAAAAATCTGCAAATGCTATTTTAATTAAACCAAATCAAATTGGTACAGTAAGTGAAACCTTAGATGCGGTTAAAGAAGCACATCAAAATAATTTTAAGACAGTCATTTCACATAGATCAGGCGACTCAGAAGACACATTTATAGCTGATTTGGCAGTTGCGACAAAATCTTCTCAAATTAAGACCGGTTCCTTAGCAAGATCTGAGCGGGTATCTAAGTATAATCAACTTATAAGAATCGAAGAGGAACTTGGAAATTCAGCAAAAATAGCTAAAATATAGTAATGGAATTTTTAAAAGTTTTAAAAAGAAAAAAATTACTTTTTTTAAACATTTTTTTTCTTTTATATATATCAATAAATCTTTTTACAGGTGAAAGAGGTTTGATATCATATTTTGAAAAAAATAAATTATTGACTAATTTAAATAATGAGAAATCCTTTCTCTTAGACGAGGTTCAAAATATCGAAAACAAAAATAATTTATTATCAAAAAACCTAAATAACGATCTTGTTGATACACTAGTTCGAGAAAAATTTATGTATGGAAAAAAAAAATGAGGTTTTAATTAAAATTAATGACTAAACCCAGACATCCAGAAAAAGTAAACAAACCCTACAACCCAATTAAAAAAAAACCTAGTTGGATACGATCAAAAGTTCTTGACACACAAACTTTTTTTAATACAAAAGCGATTGTAAATAAAAACAATCTACATACTGTTTGCCAGGAAGCTAATTGTCCAAATATTACCGAGTGTTGGAGTAAAAAGCATGCTACGTTTATGATCATGGGAGATACTTGTACGAGAGGATGTGCTTTTTGTGATGTTAAAACTGGAAAACCTGGAATGCTTGACTCATTTGAACATATAAAAATATCAAAAGCTGTAAAAGAACTGAATTTAAACCATGTAGTTATCACTTCTGTTGACAGAGATGACCTTGACGATGGGGGCGCTGAACATTTTAAAAAAGTAGTTTTAGAAACAAAGAATAAAAACCCGAATACAACTATAGAGGTTTTAACGCCTGATTTTTTAAGAAAAGGGGACGCTTATAAAAAAGTTTTAGATTCAAATCCTGATGTTTTCAATCACAATATAGAAACTGTGCCTAGTTTATATTTACAGGTAAGAC
>MDSV01115257.1_pt1 | contig 11056 bp, 13 predicted proteins | sample 810851 | NCBI WGS metagenome assembly MDSV01 (sample SAMN05326640, study PRJNA326480) | marine metagenome | isolation source: seawater | place: Atlantic Ocean: North East | collected 2012 | reverse complement strand
TCCAAAAATAATTTTTATAAATAATTCAAAAATTTCAAACGGTAAAGCCTATCATAACATTTTAAGCATCTCACAAGCAGCACTAAAAACAGTTGCTAGCATTTATAAATCTGAGAATAAAAGACTTGGGATAGACACGAGAATTATCGAAATTCCAAATTTAGAAAATGGAATAACTGCTATGACAGCCGGCAAAAAAAAATTAGTTACGGAAAGTTTTACAAAAATAATCATTGAAAAGTCATTTTGCTAAAAAAAATTCAAATTAATTAGAATGATCCATATAAATTTTTAGTTATACTTTCATACCATCCAAAAGCCTCTCTTGATTCTCTCATTCTTTCACCAATTAAACCATTTTCAGAGCTTTGAGAACTACCTAAAGAAACAATTTTATCCTTTGTACTATTTAATCTGTACCAAGATGTTATAGAAAAAGCCCTATCATAAGTAGAAAAGCTATAACACGTGTTGAGAAAAACTGGGTTTAAATAAGGTTTTTGTAAAATTCTATTAACTAAATTTAAAGATAATATTTTTGCTTGACTTTCAGCTGAAAAAGCAGATTTTGGCATATCGCCGGCGTCAATAGAATCGCCAACAACATATATATCTTTAAAATTTTGTAATTGAAAGGTTTCAGGGTTTATTTTACACCAATCACTAGCGCATAATTTAGAATCAAAAATAATTTTGCCAGCTTTTTGCTGAGGAATTATATGAATAAAATCACCATCTATTTTTTCTCCGTAGCTATTAACTACTTTTCTTTTTTCAAATCTTGTAATTAATCCTCCTTTTTTTTTACTAATCCATTCAATAGAGTCTCCATAAATTTTTTGCCATTCTCTTAAGAAAATATTTTTTTTTGTAAATGAATTTTTAGAATCAAAAATTAGTATTTTAAATCTAATATTTTTTCTTTTTAGAAAGTTCGCAATCATTGATGCTCTTTCATAGGGTGCTGGAGGGCAACGATAAGGATAATCGGGAGAAGATATTATAACCTTACAGTTATTTTCAAGAGAATCTAAACTCTTTTTAAAGTGAGATATTTTATTTTCTCCATCCCAACAATGCGGTATATTATCTTGATCATTTACTGAATAACCTTCAATTTGGTTTTTTTTATATCCTATTCCAGGAGATATTATTAAAAAATCATAATCAAGAGATAAATCATCAACAAATAAAATTCTTTTTCTTTCAGCATCAATAAATTTTAATTCATTAACAACAACTTTTACATTTGTTTTAAATTTTGGTTTAAATGTTATATTAGATTCATCAAGCAAGTTACCAATAACTAAATTAGAAAAAGGACATGTTTTTATCCATCTATTTTTATCAACAACTACCAGTTCAATTAAATCAATGAAGTTTGAAAGGTAACTAATACAAGAAGCTCCCCCAAAACCAGCACCTAAAACAACAACTTTTGGCTTGCTTTTAGCTTTGGTCTTTTTTGCTATACCTATTTGATTAAGCAATAAAACTAAAGACCACTTAAACACGGAATTTATAAAGAGTCTTTTCTTTTTAATCATATATAATTTCTGCTATTTTCTCTATGTCATCAATTGAGAGTGCTTTTACTATTCTATACATTACTGAATTGTCATTTTCATTTTTATAGTTTTTCATTTTTTTTATAAATTCTTCTTTATCTAAATCTTTAATAGATTTAATATAATCATTTCCTAAGTAATTTTTTCCATGACATGATTTACAATTTTCCTCGATAACTATTGGTTTAATCTCATTTGAAATTGAATACTTAAAACAAAAAGAAAGTATTATTATAAAAAAAAAATTTATCATTTTTGATTAAAAGGGTTTTTGGATTTTTTATAGATTATTTTAATAGGCAATCCGTTTAAATTAAAGTTCTTACGAATATTATTTTCTAAAAATCTTTTATAGTCAGGTTTAATAGCCTCAGTATAGTTTGCATATATATTGAACTTGGGAGGTGCTGAGTTAGTCTGAGTAATATATTTAAATTTTATAGAACGCCCTTTATGTAAAGGAGGTGGATTTTTTTTTACAATATTTCCCATCCAACTGTTAAGTTTTCCTGTTGAAATTCTTTTTTTCCATATAAGATTTTGATCAACTGCTAATTTAAATAGTGACGTAATTCCTAGCTTTTTTTTTGCAGAAATAAAGCAAATGGGTAAGCCATTAATTTGAGGGTTTAAATCATAAATTTTTTTTTTTACAGCCTCTTCATATATTTTTTTACATTTATCAATTTTATTTATTACAATTAACATACACCTATTCTCATCATAGACTAATCTAATAATTCTTGAATGTAACCTTTCAAAATAATCGTCAATATCCATGACTATTAAAATCATTTGAGATAACCTTATTTTTTTCTTTGTTTGATCAATAAAATGGTTATTTAATTTTTTAGATCCACTTAAATCTTTACTAAAACCTGCCGTATCAATTATTTTAAAATTCAATTTTTTTCTTTGAATTGTAATTTCAACAGCATCTCTTGTAAGGTATGGTTTGTTCCCAGTGATTGCAACATCTTGACCACTTATAGAATTCATTAAGGTGGATTTACCAGAATTTGTTTTTCCAACTATGGCTATACTTACTCTTTCAGAAATATCAGATTGAGATTCCTTTATACTTTTTTTTAATTCTAGATTTTGAAGAATCTTTTCCTCTAAAATATCAATTGATTTCATATGTGCTGATGAAATTAGAATCGGCAAACCAAAACCAAACTTTTCAATATCACTAATAATGTTAGAATTGAAATTTCCCTCGGTTTTGTTAAGAACAATAATTTTTTTTTTTTCACACCTTCTAATTAAAGATACCAATCTATGATCATCATTACTTAATTCTTCTTTTGCGTTAAAGACTAACAAAATCAAATCGCTTTTTGATATTTGGTCAGTGGTGTATCGAATTATTTTCTCTTCAATCTTGTCTTTTGGTTCAAAAAGACCTGGAGAATCAATTAATGTAACTTCTTGGTCAAATAAAACAAAATTTTTTTTTTTTATATCTCTTGTATATCTTGGGGTATTATCAACTAATGCTAAATTTTTTTTTACTAAGGCGTTGAAAAGCGAGGATTTTCCTACGTTAGGTTTACCTACGATTATAATATTATTAGTCATTTAACTTAAAATATATAATGAACCTTCTTTAGAAATTAAATAAATTTTTTCTTTAACTTGAATTGGTCCAGATATAAAACCTTCTTTAAATTTAATATTACTCAGTGTCTTTCCAGTAAATGGAGATAAAGATAGTACGTTACCCTCTGAAGATACTACTAACAATTTATAAGAACTCAATAAAGGACCTGACCAATTTATTTCTGTATCACCTTTTTTGGACCTAAGTTGAACTGCCCAAAGAAGTTTTCCAGAAACCTTATCTATACTCATTAATTTACTGTTAATATCAATTACATAAATCGTTTCTCCAGAAATTGCCATAGGACTTATTGATGATAACTTAACATCCCAAGATTTTTTACCTGTTTTTAAATCATATGTTATTAATTTATTTGAAAAAGTTGGTACAAATAATTTTCCTTTTTCAATACAAATTGGTGATTGAATATCATTGATATTTGTTTTGGAAAAAAAATTATCAGTGCTTATATTGTCAAACCAAATAATCGAACCATTAGTTTCATTTAAAGCAAAAATTTCACCTGAGGAGTAGGAAACAACTATTATTCCTTCTTCTAAAGCTGGTTTTGAACCACCTATTATTGATAATTCCTCAATATTTCCTAGATGACTCCAAACTAGATCTCCATTGGTTTTATTAATCGCGAAAAGTTGATTATCATCGGAAACTAAAAAAAGCTTGTCTTTACTTATTACAGGTGGACGTGAAAATTGAATACCAAACTTTTTAAACCATTTAATTTTTCCTTCAGTTGCATCAACAGAATAAATATTTCCTAAACCAGTTGAAAAAAACAATGTTTTATTTTCTAAAAAAAAACCAGATACTAATGAAAAATTTTCATCCTTTTCAAATTCAAGTTTAATCTTCCAGTTTAATTTTCCTGTCTCTATATTTTTTGAAACAATATTAAAATCATTATCAGAGTAAAAAATAGTATTTTCGGATATTATTGGAGGTGTTACATACTGAATTTTATCGAAGTTAATATCACCAAGCGTTATTCTTTTTTCTAATTTTAGAGTTGAATTACTTTCAAAGTGAAATAAATGATTTTTAAGATTTTGGTGTTGTTGTGACCAATTAGAAATCATTCTAGGTTTTTCTATTTTAATTCTTTTATTAGCCTTTAAAATTACTTTTTCTTCAGACTCATAAACACTTTCCCTTTTTCCGGGTAGAATAGTTTCATCTTCATCATCAAGTAATGCGCATGAAGAAAGTAAAAAAAAAGTTAATAAAATTTTTAAAGCGAGTGACGTTATCAAATTTAGTCCTTAAGGTAATCAACCATATTTTTTGCTCTTGTAGCTAGTGATGATGGTGTACTTGGTAGGTTTAAAATTGCTTCAAATGTTTTTCTCGCTTCCTCTATTTTATTTTGTTTAATTTTTAAAAATGCTTTCATCTCTAATGCCGATGATCTCCAGATTTGGCTAGACTCCAACTTGTTGATTTTATCTAATAAAAGTTGAGGGTCCTCAGTATCCATAGAATTTAAAACATAAAGAATAGAGGCTATGTCCCTAAAAGATTGATCAACTGCATTCCTCTCTAGATCAAGATAAATGTTAAGGCCTGATTCAAGCTCACCTCTTTGTATTAGTATTGAAGCTTTCTTCATTTTAGCCAATGTAACATAACCATCTGAACCCTCATCTACGATTCTGTTTAGAGCCACAATAGAGGCATCAAGATCTTCTTCATTAGCTAATTGAACTGCTGCAGTAAAATCATCACCTAATTGCTGATTTAAATTTTCCGTATAGTTATTCCAAAAAACATATCCAGAGGTAAAAATGATAATACCGAGTGAAACACTAACAACATAAGGAAATACTTTTTTCCAAAGTTTAATTCGGTTTTCCTCTTTAATATCTTCGTCAACTTCTCTTACAAATTCTTCACTCATAATTTTTTTTTTTTATTTTTTTATAAGTATTTATATTTTATCTTAAAAAAATCAATTCTATAATTTAAAATATGAGTATTGTAAGATTTAAGAAAGAAGAAATAAACCTAATAATGAAGGTTTATTCAAGAAAAATATCTGCAGGTGAATGGAAGGACTATTCAATAAGTTTTCAAAAAAACTATGCAGTCTTTTCTATTCACAAGTCAGTAAAGTTCGCCCCTTACTACCAAATTAAAAAAAATTTAATGAGAAAAAGGGCCTATACCTTACTTCATAATAATTCTGTAGTTTTATACTCTAATACATTGAATGTAATAGTTAATCACTTAGGAAAGCCATCTTTAAAATTAGTTAGATAATCTTTTTAGTCCTGATGTATAACTATTATTTTTATTTTTTCTAATTCTTTGAAAACCCATCACACCTTGAAAGAAATAATCAGACTTACCGGAATTCCAAATAATTTGCAAATTACCGTCAATTATATTCCAGTTACCACTTTCACCATTTCCATAATTAGAGGTTGCTGTTCCATCCTTATTTATTTTTATGGAAAACTCTGATTGCCATTGATCAAGTGCTATCCATTCTCCAAGCCAATTATTTTGTCCAAAGGTTACAGTGTAAAAAAAAAACAATGATAAGAAAATAATCTTCATGGTTTTCTCAATTTAATCTCATCAAGAATATTCTTTTTTTTTTCTTCAGAAAATGTTTGCCAACCAGAAATTTCATCAAGATATCTAAAACAACCCAAACAAAGTTTTCCTTCAACATCAAGTTGGCACTTCTCCATACAGGGTGACTCAATCTTCATATTACTCCTTTAATACCAGTTATAATAAATTCAACAGAAAGTGCACCTAAAATTATTCCAAAAATTTTCTGTAGAATTTTTATAATAGTTTCATTCAAAACCTTCAATAAGTATGTGGAAAAAAAAATAATGATTGAAGTTAACATTAAAATTAAAATCATTGGAAGAAATTGTGTATAAAAATCTAATAAAGAATAGTTAAAGTTTTTTGAAATTAAGACTGATAATGTTAAAGCTGACGGCCCAATAATAAGAGGAATAGATATTGGAAAAACAGCGATATTTTTTAAATTTTTATCGTCAAGAATTTCAACTGAAAAGTTTTTTTTTCTTTTTATTCTTTTTTCAAAGACCATTTCATAAGAAATAAACAGCAAAAAAATACCACCAACGATTTGAAAAGAATTAATTGATATTCCCATAAACGTCAAAAAAATATTCCCGAAAAATAAAAAAAATGTTATTACAGATGAAGATATTAAAAAAACCATTACAGAAAGTCTTAACGTTTTTTTTGAATCAATGTGAGACGTAAGGACCACGAATAGGGGAATTAAAGATAAAGGATCAATAGCTACAAATGTTTTTAGTAAATTTTGAAAAAAAATATCATGCATAATAAAACAGATTTTAAAGTTATATCATTCTATGAATTTATTAATCTTACTAAGATAGAGCAACTAAAATCTTTACTCCTTAATTTTCTAAAAAAAAAAATGCTAAAGGAACCATACTGCTGGCAAACGAAGGACTAAATGGAACAATATCAATAAAAAAAATCTACAACTTAGAATTTAAAAATTTTGTTAATAAAATTTTGAACAAAAAAATATTTTTTAAAACTCATAATTATTCTGAACATGTTTTTTTAAGACTAAAAGTTAAAATCAAGTCAGAAATAATAAAAATGGGGAAAAAAAATATTTTTCCCAATGAACATAGAGGGCTCCATATAGGTCCTAATCACTGGGACAAATTAATAGAAGACAAAAATACCTTATTAATTGATACTAGAAATAGCTATGAATCTAAAATTGGTACATTTAAAGGTTCAATATTGGTTAACTCTTCAAATTTCACTGAATTTCCAAAATGGGTTAAGAAGAATGAAAAAAAAATAAAGAATAGAAAAATTGCAATGTTCTGCACTGGCGGAGTTAGATGCGAAAAAGCAAGTAGTTTTCTCAAGAAAAATGGTTTTAAAGACGTTTTTCAACTTGATGGAGGTATAATTTCATATTTTCAACAAACAAAAAATAAAAATAAAAATTGGATTGGTGAATGTTTTGTTTTTGATGAAAGAGTTTCTGTTAAGGAAAATCTAGCTAAAGGAAATTTTGATCAATGCTTTGCTTGCCGTACACCAATTAATGATAAAGATAAAAACTCAGGAATGTTTAAAAAAGGAATTTCATGTCCAAGTTGTTTTAAAATGACTACTATTAAACAAAAAAAAAGTTTTGAAGAGAGAAATAAACAAATTTCGCTAGCAAAGAAAAAAGGAATTAAACATCTGGGAAACTAATCATTACCTACTCTAGGAATAGAATATTTCTTCATTTTTTCAATTAAAGTTGTACGGTTTATTTTTAGGCTTTTGGATGCAGAGGTCACTGAACCATCGTTTTTTTTTAAAGCACCTTCAATTAAAATACATTCAACTTCACTTAAATGCCTTCTGAGATCAATCTTTTCCAAGTAATCAAACCAACTTTTATAGTTATTAGGGTGAGGAAGAGAGTTATTATTTGAATCAGAGTCTTTTTTAGAATCTTTAATATTAGTCAATTCTGAGGTCATTTCCCACACATAATTACTTTCTTCTTTAAAATCTGGTAAGTTAATTTTGAGAAGATTCTCTCTTATATTTTTTGCATTAATTTTTTTGTTAGCAAAAATAATTGAAGCTCTTTCAATTAAATTTTTAAGTTCTCTTATATTTCCAGGCCAAATATATTCTTTTAAAGCAGATATTGCTGAATCATCAAATGTTGGCAAATTTACTTCGTTATTTGCACCTATTTCTTTAAGCATATAATTTAATAATTCAGGTATATCATCTTTACGCTCTGCAAGCGTAGGTATTTCAATTGGAAAAACATTAATTCTGTAAAATAAATCAGCTCGGAAAAGTCCGTCCTCAATTTTTTTTTCAATATTTTGATGTGTAGCACAAACTAACCTTAAATCTAATTTTATTTCTCCTTTACCACCTACTCTTTGGATTGTTTTTGTTTCAATAGCCCTAAGTAATTTTGCTTGAAGTGGCATTGGCATATCTCCAATTTCATCTAAAAAAAGAGTTCCTTCATTGGATGCTTCAAATCTTCCTTCCTTTTTTGAATCAGCACCTGTGAATGCACCTTTCTCATGACCAAATAACTCTGATTCTAATAGTTCAGATGGAATGGCAGCACAATTAACATTTACCAATTCTCCCTTTCGATTTGAGGTCGCATGTATTGCTCTTGCAACAACATCTTTTCCGCAACCTGTTTCACCTCTCAGTAAAATTGTAGAATTTGAAGTAGAAACCATATCTACTAACTTTTTTAGTTGTTGAGTTACCTCACAATTTCCAATGATAAATTCACTCATAATATCATTAGAAATAATGTCAGAAAAATGACAATATTCAAATTCTAAAAAAAATAAAAAAAATATCCACCCATAAGCTGTTGAATTAATTGATAAAAATAAAAAAATTAAATTATCTTTTATAGGTTGGTAAGTTTCTTGCTTTTAGAATTCTAAATACAACTAAAGGTTTATGATGAAAGATATATTTATTATTAAAGATTTTTTTGAAAAATCAGAAGAAGTCTTTAAGTTTTTAAAAAATAAGAATTGTACAGTAAATTTAATAGAAAAAAAAGAAACTTTAAATCTAGAAAAAAATAAATCTACTATTGTTTGCTCAAAAAAATTCCAAGAGAGTATTGGAGGAAAATCAGAAGTTTTAAAAATGTCTAGAAAAATTGGAAGTACTAATATAGTTGTTCTTGATGACTCTGATGCTGAATATTCAATTTTTAGTGAACTTGGTGGGGCTTATTTAATAATTTCTTTTTCACAGTTTGATGATGTAATTAATGAAGTTATTTTTCAAGTTTTAGAATCTGAAAAATATAGTTTCTCAGACCCAAAAACAGAAAATCTTATAAACCTGGCTAAAAAAGTTGCTACAACAGACGTAACAGTTTTTATTCACGGCCCTACAGGCACAGGAAAAGAAGTTATTTCTAGTTTTATACACAAAAACTCAAAGAGAGATGAAAAGCCTTTCGTTGCAATTAACTGCGCTGCAATCCCTGAAAATATGCTTGAAGCTATGCTTTTTGGACATGAAAAGGGTGCCTTCACCGGAGCATCATCAGCTAACAAAGGAATTTTTCGTGCTGCTGATAGTGGAACATTACTCTTGGATGAAATTTCTGAGATGCCACTCTCACTTCAGGCTAAGTTACTAAGAGTTCTTCAAGAAAAAAAAGTGACCCCGATAGGTGGACAAAGAGATATTGATGTTGATGTTAGGGTGATAGCAACCACTAACAGGGATATGATAACTGAAGTTAAAGAAAAAAAGTTTCGTGAAGACCTCTATTATAGATTAAATGTTTTTCCACTAGAGACGCTAAATTTATCCGAAAGACCTAATGATATAATTCCAATTAGTGTTGCTTTGTTGAGAAGACATACTGATTTTGATAAAATTCCATATATAACAAAAAAAGCTCAAAAAATTCTTACTGATTATGATTGGCCAGGAAATGTTCGTGAGCTAGAAAATGTTCTTCAAAGAGCCATAGTTTTATCAGAAAATAATATCATTGACGAAAGAGATATTATGATTGATCTAAACACACACAAAAATCTTTACCAAAACTTTAACGAACAAAATGAAAAGGCAGCAGTAATTTAGTCTAATTGAAAGGATCAAGTTTATGAAACCAAACCTTACCACAGTATTTAAGCCTAACTTAGTAAAGGCTAACAACAATCAGGAACAAATCAAAAATATTCAAGAAGGTGTTGCAAATTTAACACCCAAAATTGATGAGCAAAAAGATAATGATTTTTTAGAAAGTATTAAAAATGCAATCGGTGATGTTTCTGACGGACAGCTTAAAAGTGCTGAATTGACAAAAAATTTTGAGTTGGGGTTAGAAAACGACTTAACAAAAGTCATGATTAATCAACAATTAGCAAGTCTTGGGTTTCAAATGACACTTAATGTTAGAAATAAAGTTTTAACAGCATATAAAGATATAATGAATATGCCGGTTTAATTAGAGAGGTAAAAAATGGCAGAGCAAACACAAACCACAGAATTAGCAAGTAAACCTTCAACGAATACAGGAGAGGGGCTACTTTCAAATATTGGAAACACTTTAGATAAAATTAAAAGATTTTCTAATGAGCCTGCTGTTCAAAGATCAATTCCAGTAATGATAACTTTATTTGTTATTTTTATTGGAATGGTTTTTTTCATTTCTTTTAGAGAGCCATCCAGAACAACTCTTTTTTCGTCTCTTCCTGAGCATGAAAAGTCAAGAGTGATTGATGTTTTGAGATCAAACGGAATTGATGTTTCAATTGATTCAACTACAGGTGAGGTACTTGTTCCATCACCAGAATATTATGAAGCAAAAATGAAGCTAGCTGCTGAAGGTCTTCCCAGTTCTGTACCTCAAGGTTATGACCTTTTAGAAAAAATTCCTATGGGGACTAGTAGATCAGTAGAGTTTATGAAAATGAAGCAAACTCAAGAGATAGAGTTAGCAAGGTCAATAAACGAAATTTCTTTTGTTATAGGCGCAAGAGTCCACTTAGCTATACCTGAAAGATCTGTTTTTGTAAGAGATGCAGGATCTCCAACTGCATCAGTATTTGTAAAATTAGCTGATGGAAGGATTTTAAATAGAGAACAAGTAAGAGCAATAGTTCATATAGTTTCTTCCTCCATCCCTAATATGTCATCAGACAACGTTACTGTTGTAGATCAATATGGAAAACTTTTATCTAAACCTGAGGACGACCCAAATATTGCACTAACAGAAAAACAATTAAATCATAGAATAAAAATTGAGTCTCTTTATCGAGAGAGAATATTATCCTTGGTGACACCGATGGTTGGAGCTGGTAACCTT
>MDSV01185173.1_pt1 | contig 11057 bp, 7 predicted proteins | sample 810851 | NCBI WGS metagenome assembly MDSV01 (sample SAMN05326640, study PRJNA326480) | marine metagenome | isolation source: seawater | place: Atlantic Ocean: North East | collected 2012 | reverse complement strand
GTTTTACTCAACAACCAACTGGACCACACGCAGCAACGGTGCCTGGAGCAGAAGATATAGGATTAGTTGATTTTGTAACATATAGTTTTTTTTTATTTGGTAATGATAAAGATAGTATTTTAAAATTTTATTTAATAATTTTATTTACCTCAATAATAGTATTTTATTTAAATTTTTACAATAAAGACGAATTTTATTTAATAACAATTTTTTTTTTAGGCACATTGATTCTATTTAAAGAAAATTTTAATTTTTGGCATCCGCAATTTATATTTGATAGATACTCTGATAACAGGAATTTTTCTATTTTAGGTTTAATTTCTTATATTCATATATGTTTCTACTTTTTTTTTAATGAAAAAAATAATTTTAGAAATATAGTTCTATTAACAATTCAAATTATTATTTTAAATTTTATATTATTTTGTAGATCTTCATTTTTATTAGAAATTACATTTATGGTATTCATTTTTATAATTTTTTTATTATTTAAATATCTAGGAACTAATCAGCCGTTTAAAACATTTTTATTTAATACTACAAATTTAACAAAAGCTAATATCATAATAATTATTTTATTTTGTGCATTTATAATGCCAAATCTTAATAAACTATTTATATCAAAATCTTATAACGAGTTTTACTATGATAGACATCCAATTCTATTGATGTTGCGCGCAGGTTTAATCTTTGATAATCCAAATCTTAAAAATAAATATGATTTTAAATTTGAGATCGGTGTTCAGGAAAATATTGACGTATCATTAAATAATTCTGGATTAAAATTTTATAATGAGATTTACAATAAAGACAAAGATAAAAAAGAAGTCTTTTTAAATGGAGGTGGGGTAAATATTGCAGAACAATCTAAAATGGAAAAAAATTTTATTATTCACATAATATTAAATGACACTATTGAATTATTTAAAAATTTTATTTATTACAAGCCAATTAAAATAATTAAAGGGTTTAAAGCTGAACTTACATTGTACAAAACAGAATTAAATATTTTAAAGATTATAACTTTTTTTATTTTTTTTATTTTTTTGATAATGTTAAATATTAATTGGAGCAGAGGTATTTTTTTATTTTTTCTTATTATGTTACCGGTAACAATTAAAAATATGTTTTTTTGGGGATTAACACCTGTATATTTTTTGGATTTATTTGTCTTTTATGTTATTGGTATAATAATTTTATTATTTTTAAGTATTAAAGCTCTTAAAAAAATTTTTAATTAAAATAAAATAAATATGACAATTTCTTATAGAAAAAAAAGAATAAAAAATATTAGTAAGTATTGGAAATTTAATTTAGTCCATCCGTTGATGGCAGAACATAAATTAAATAAAGAAAATTTTTTAGATTTTAAACATGCTATTAAGAACTATATTTGTAAGGCAATAAATATTGGTTATGAAAATAATGATAAAATTTTTTTAAAAAAAGTCGATTTATCTAGAAAAAAACTAACTAACATAACTCCTAATGGAGGAGTAGTTCCAAAAAGAGAATTTCATCTAGAATATAATATTGTTTTAAGAGAGTGGTCAAAAATTGTGAATAACTTTACTTTGAATAACAAAAAAATGTTAAAAAAATTTAGAATTACACCAAATATTAGAATTAAATTTGGAAAAGAACTGAATAATAATAAAAAAAGACCACTTAATACATCTTTACCACATTCTGACGCTTGGGTAGAGGGTCCGTGGGGAATGAATTGTTTTTTTCCAATTATGGGAGACACTGTTAATAATAACTTAGTTTACTATGAACCTAAAGATTTCAGAGAAGATTTTTTATCTACTGCTAAAAGCTATAACGAAATGCAATGGGTTTTAAATCATTATAAAAAAATAAAATTTACACCTAAGCCAGGAAGAGTTTATGTTTCAGATTATGCCTTAGTGCACAATACAAATAGAAAAACAGGATCTAAAACAAGAATTTCAATTGATACAACTATATTTATAGGTGAGCATGAACCACACAAAGATAGAATGAAAGAATATAGAAATGAGATTCCGAAAATTGGTATAGACGAATTCATTGATGCTGGACAATATCAGGCAAACAAACCAGCAGAAAAAGTTAGCACTTTTTCCCATTATACATCAAGAGTTTTAAAAACTATAAAATTTAAATAATAAGATATTGAATATGAAGAAAGATATAATTTATACTTATAAAAATTTAATTAAAATTGAAAGATACTACCTTAAAAAAAAAAAGATAAGCAATTTTCACAAAATTAAATTAGCTGATGGTTGTATGGCTATAATAATAAAGGATAAAAAAATTTTGATTGTAAAAGAATTTAGAGCAGCTTTTAATACATATACTTATGGTTTGCCAGGAGGAATGGTAGATAAAAATGAGTCTCCAATGAGCTGTATGAAAAGAGAAATTAAAGAGGAATTAGGTATTAATTTAAAGAATGTAAAAAAAATTTTTGGGTATAAAAGAAATGGTAATTATGATTGTGGAAATGATCATATTTTTTTGTGTAAACCTAAAAATTTATCAATTAAACTTGAGAAAGATATTTTTTACTCATGGAAAAGCCCGTTAAATGTCGTTAAAATGATTAAAGAAGGAAAATTTAAAACACCAGGTGTGATTGCGGCTTTATTACATTTTTTATTGGAAAATAATAATTTAAGATTAATCGATAGATGAGTTTAAAAGTTAGAAAAATTTTTTTTAAGAAACTTGCTAGTCGATTAAATTGTAAAAAAATTAATGACTTAATGCTTGAAATAAAAATTGAAGATAAGTTATTCAAAAACTTATACGATGCTACATTTAACTATGTAACAAAATGTTTTGGAACAAAGAAAATAATAAAATCAGAAAAAGAAATATTCGACTTTATAAAAAAAAATAAAATAAAAAATATTACTCCAAACGGAATGATAGTTCCAAAAAGAGAAGTATGCTTGGAATTTAATTTAGTGGTTAGATCTTATATTGAAATTTTAGAGAGTCTTAAAATTCAAGATTTAATTGAAAGTTTTCATTTTCCACCTAATATAAGATTTAAGGAAGGTAATGTAAAAGTTTCTAATTTAAGAAGAAGACATCCAACTGAATTTTTTCATTCGGACACATGGACAGGAGCAATGCCTAATTGGATAGCCTCTCATTTGTATTTGATGGGAGACTTAGGCAGAAATAATATAAGATATGCATATCCTCCAATAGATTTTTCTGAAGAATGGCTTAAGCCAATAGAAAAGGCAAAAGATGGCCAAAAGTTTGCAAAAAAATTTAAAATAATTAATTTTAAACCTAAAAAAGGAACATTTATATTTGCTGATGCAACTATAATTCATCATTCAGCAAGAAAGAAAAATTGTGGAGAAAGAATTTCACTCGATACAGGTTTAAACATGAAGATGAAAGGTTTAAAATCCTTTAAATACCCAAAGATAAATAATTTGAATATTAAAAAGATAAGATTAGATGAAACAATTTCTAACAAAGATTTTTTAAACATTGGCAAAAAAAATTTTCTTTATTTTCCAGACTCAATGAATAAAAAAAAATCTACTGGTGGTGGCTTTAAGCATCCATCAAATTTGCATTTAGTTAAATCAAATATGTCTTAAATATTATTTAAGAAAATTAATATAATGCCTATAAACATATTTATTAAAAAAACTGCTATCCATATTATTTTTAATTTTTGAATAATAAATCCTTTTGGGAATAAATTTTCTAAATATTTTATGGGTAATGCAATATCTTAATACCCCTTGAGAGGTTAAACTAAACGACAACCAAAATATTATACGATTGTTTGTATTTTTAATTGATTTGTGTAATCCAAAATTATCTTCCGCAAAAATTTTACCTGCATCTCCATGAACGTCTACTTCATTTTTTTTAATAAATTTATAAATTTTTTCATATCCATACCCATCTTTCGGCAAATTACACAAGTCATCAATAGAATTTAATTCAAGGTCGTACTCTTTTTTTGCAACAATCTTAATTTGATTAAATTCTTCCTTATTAATTATTTTTTTAAGACTATTAGGATTATGACTACCTTTTATAAAAGCATGTCCACCATTATTTTTTTTTGTATCTTGTAATAAAAAAAAAATATTTAAATTTTTGAAATCTTCGTTATCTCTATGAAACATTTGAACACTTTTTTCTTCATTCGATTTTGTTGTAACATAAACGTTTAAACTATTTAAAGTTGGCAAACATCCAAAATACTCATATACGAAATTCTTCAAATTTTCGTTATTTAAAAGATCTTGAATTTCCGTAAATTCTAAAATTTTTCTACTTTCAAAACAATAGAAATTGTTTTCTCTCATTTCAGATTTTTCGACCGGATCTCCTTCAGCATGATGAATTGTATGACCTTTATATCTTTTAAGTTTATCAACTTTGTTTAAAAAACTTTTGATTTTTTCTTTTGAAAAATCTAAAAACTTTATGTTAGTGATTCCATTCTTTTCTAATTCTTCTATATTATTTTTAATATTATGATTTTTTTTAAAGTTAACTTTTTTTTCGAAATTTATTGCATTTTTTACAATTTGTAAGTTTTTAATTCTATCTTTAAAATCAATATTGCCCAATAAATCAGTATAATGGTTTAGATTAAGTTCATTAGGAATTCTTTTAGAATACGTGTTAATAAAGTTTTCAACTTCATTATCGAAATTAATTCTATATTCTTTTTTAAAAGTTTGTTTTTTTAAATTTTGCTTTAAAATAAAATTAATTTTATTTTTTATAGATCCTATAGACATAAAATTTATTATAAATTTCTTATAAATTTTTCAAATTTTAAAACTTCGTGGTTATTATAAAAAGGTTTTGAATTATAATTTTTTAAGAGGATTTTCATTTTATTAAAATTATTTGGCATATTGTTCAAAATTTTTTTTATTTCAGTTATCAAATTATCAGAATTTAATTCTATACAAAATTCATTTAAGTGATTTTTAACTTTAGTTTTCTCAGTAATAAAAAAAATAGAATTCTCTAAACAATACCATGCTCTAGATCCAATTGGTAAATTATCTTTTTTAAATTTGTTTAATGCAAGATAAATTTTACTTTTTTTATGTTCTAAAATCCTATCTTTATCACTTAAATATTCGTGATATTTAACAGTAATATTTTCTTTATTTAACTTAGATAAAATTTTTGATCTATAAGGTGTCATCTGACCAGTAAATAAACAGTCATATTTTGTATCTAAATTTTCAACAAAAGGTTTATTACCTCCAGTACTTAAAAACTCCAACTTGAAATAGTTTTTAAAAACTTTAACAAAATACTTTTCTTCAGCACTAGTGAAATTTATTACAAAATCTATTTTTGGTAATATTTCTAAAAAATAATTATATCTTTCTTTCCAATAATATATTCCATTTGCATGATCAAATGAATTTAAAAAAAATTTAAGAAAATAATATTGGATATTTTCTTTATTATTTTTTCGTCCAACTTTTAAATATTGATAATAATGCCAGTATTTTTTTTTAAATAAATTACTTATATTAAAAACCAAATTCAAACATATCAGATATAAAAAACTTAAAAGATAGTTATCCTTAAATTTATTTAAAAATTTATTGTTAAATGTGAAATATTTTTTATTTAAAAAGTTAATTCCATAAATTACTTCAGTAAAAACAATTCCTTTTTTTATTTTTGTTGAATTATCTAAAATTCTTAATGTAGATTTCCTTAACATACCATGTTGACCTTCAAAAATAAAATTAACAGAATCTCTTTTTAGATATTTAGATTTTGCAACATCAATGTTAAATTTTTTTAATACAAGAATAATATAGTCTTCAAATTCTCTTCTTACTTTTTCATCATAGTGCCCAAAATTGCAAATATTTACTTTTGTCATTTTATTTTTTGATTATAAATAACTTATATTCCATTGTATAGTTTTAAGAGTTTTTCTGATAAAAAATTAGAAATAAAAATAGATTTTATATTTGTGCATAATCCAAAATTTTTTAGGCATCTAAATAGAGATAATATTTTTTTTATTTTTTTTTTATTTTTTTTTGGTTTATTGATGTATCTAAATTTACTTAGATACTATATACCTATTTCAGAAAATATTGTTCCATGGGGTGATCCATTTACATATGAAATGGGATATTATGATCTTTTAAATAAAATTGATCAAAATGAATATTATGGATCAATAAGATATATTTTTGGTACTAATTGGTACTGGCTTCAAAAAATACTTTTATTTATTTTTAGTCCCATACTAATTAATGAGCCTTACAGTCTTTGTTTAATAAATTTTTTTACATATACCGTTGCTTCAATTCTTTTTTATTTTTTATTAATTGAGTTAAATATTGATAAAACTTTCTGTAGAATTTTATCAATAATTTTCTGGTTTTATCCAATCAATTATTCATTTAAAGAATATTCCGCTTTAGCATTAATGGGGTTGGATTCTACATTTTTGGGATCACTCTATTGTTTAATATTTTCTTACTTAACTTTTTTAAAAAAACCAAAAGATATTAAATATCAAATTTCTTTTTCAATATTTTTATGTGCTGCATTAATTGGAAGAGGTAATTCAATTACTATCATCTTTTTAATTATTTTTTTTCCTTCAATATTTTTTTTGTATCGAGTTTATAAAAAAAAAAATTTTAAAATTTTAAAGAATTTTAAACTTCCACTGATCTTTTTTTTATTTACAGCTCTAGTGTTTTACAGCTTACAACTAAAATATATTCTTGGTTATTATTCAGTATTTAAAGGATTCTTAACTAATGATCTAAGCTTTATACTACCGTACCTTAAACATATTCCAGGAATATTTTTTATTTATCCAGATCCTTCTGAAATCAATTTGATGTCTAGTACTGATTATAGTTTGTTGCTGATAAGTTTGTCTTGTCATTTAATAAATATTTTTTCTTTTTATCATCAAAGAAAATTAAAAAATTTTTTTATTAGAATGATAATTCTAACAGGACTTTTCATATTTTATGGAACATTTTTAATAAATTTAACTTTATGGATGCACCCACATATAAATATTTATAATGCACAATTAATATGGGCTCCAATGAGAATAGGTTTTACTCTAACAATTAGTATCATTATTTTAGAAATATTAAAAAAGTTTAAAAAACAAAATATTAATTTATTAACAATATTAGTTTTTTCTTCTATCTTCTTAATATCAAGCTTACTATATCAGAACAATAAAGAAATTGTTTTTAAAAATAAAATTGACTCTAATCCAGATAAAATTAAAAAAATTTATAAATTTATAAATAAAAATTCACAAAATAGAAAAATTTCTGTACTTTGGTATGATCCGTATTTAAGTCCAAGAATATTAAATTATTATGCATTGAAAGATAATTTAGAACCAATAGAATATTTCAGGGGAAAGTATGCTGATGATATTTGGAATCAATCTAACAAATCAACACAACTTAAAAATAATATTAATCAAGAGATAAAAAATATATTTAAATATTCAAATTTAATTATATTAAATGAAAATTCAGATAATTATGTTGGTGGATATGCTTTTTATAGATATAAAAAATTTATAGGTGAACAAATAGAAGACAATAAATTAGACAATTTCAAAATTATTGCAAAAATTAAATCTTCTAGAGGAAATTTATTAGTTTTTAAAAGACAAAATCATATTAATAAAAATTTTTATTATTTTATAGATAAGCAGAAAAGCTACAAAATTATTTATGGAAATATTAAAAATTCATTTTGATAGTTATTTATTTTTTAATCTATATAAATAATTAGATATAATTATTTATAATATAAGGTATTCTAAATAATTAATTAAACTAAATAAATGCTAAAAAATTTTAAAGCCTTTTTTATATTGCATAATAATATTTTATTTTCTATTTTTTTGTTTTTATTTGGTTTTTTGATGTATTTAATTCTACTCAAATACTACATACCAATAACAGAAAATATTGTACCATGGGGAGATCCATTTACTTATGAGATAGGCTATTATAATCTATTAAATAGGATAGCAGAAGAAGGCCCTAACAGAGGCATAATTGATGATATTAAGTTTATAATTACAGCTAATTGGTATTGGTTACAAAAAATTTTACTATTTATATTCAGCCCAATTTTAATTAATGAACCTTATAGTCTTTGTATCATAAATTACTTTATCTACACTGTGGCATCTATATTGTTTTATTTTTTATTAATAGAAACGTCTATTTCGAATTCCGCTGCAAGATTTATTTCTATAATATTTTGGTTATATCCAATTAATTTTCATTTTAAAGAGTACTCGGCTTTACCAATGATGGGGCTAGACTCAACCTTTTTAGGCTCTTTATACTGTTTAGTATTTTCTTATTTAACTTTTTTAATAAGACCAAACTCAAAGTATTATCAAATTTCATTTTCAATTTTTTTATGTGCAGCTATTGTTGGTAGAGGCAATTCTATTACAGTGATTGCTCTAATGCTATTTCTACCAAGTTTATTTTTTATTTATAATATGTTTGAAAAAAGAGATTATTCTCCAATAAAAAATTTTTTAATACCATCGATCTTCTTTATTTCAATTATTTCATTTTATTTTTACTGGCAATTAAATCCAATATTGAATTATTATTCAGTTTTTCAAGGATTTTTAACCAAGGATATTTCATTAACTTTACCATATATAAAACATGTTCCTGGCATTTTCTTTATATATCCAGACACCTCTGAGATAAATTTGATGGTAACTACTGATTACAGAGTTTTATCTGCAAGTATAGTAAGTCATTTGGTAAATATTATTTCTTTAATTTTAGTAATCAAATCTAAAAATCACAATTATAAACTTTTAGTTTATACAGGACTTTTTATTTTTTATGGGACTTTCTTAATTAATTTATCTCTTTGGATGAATCCTCATATAACAATTTATAATGCCCAATTAATATGGGCACCTATGAGAATAGGTTTTACTCTTTCATTAACTATGATTTTAATTTTAACTCTAAATAGTTTTAGCTTTAGAGTAAATAATTTATTATTTATTTTTTTAATTTTAACAACTTTTCTTATGTCTAATTATATTTACAAGGAAAACATGAGTGAAGCATTTAAAAATAAATCTCATTATACGCCCAATCAAATTAGAAACATTGACAAATTTATAAAAAGTAATTCTAGACCTAAATCAGTATTAGTTTTATGGTTTGGACCCAACTTAAGTCCAAGAATTCTAAATTATTATTCAATAAAAGATAAAAACGAACTTTTAGATTATTACAGAGGAAAATATGCGGATGATATTTGGAATCAATCAAATACAACAGAAGAATTTAAAAAAAAAGTAAAATATGAGATAAACAGTATTTTTGAAAATGTTGACCTAATAGTTATGAATGAAAATTCAAAAAATTATGTTGGTTCTTACGCTTGGGTAAGATTTAGAGAATATATCACTGAGCAGATTCAAAATGGAAAATTAAATGATTATAAAATTATTGGGATTGTGAAATCATTTAGAGGCAATTTATTAATCTTTAAAAGGTCATCAGAAGATTTGAAAAATTTTGAAATTGAAATAGAAGATGGAAAAGAATATAAAATTAAACCAATTAATGTAAAAAAAATTTTTTAATTAAGTTTTTATAATTAATTTTTTGAATAAATAAGTAAATATGTAAATTGATATTAATCCTCCACTTAAATAAATAATAAATAAATCAAAAAAATAAATATCAGCAAGACCCCAAAATAATAAATTTTTTATAGTTACAGGAGCAATTGTTAATAAGAAGAGTTTAATTGAAATTATAATATCAATTTTTAAAAGCAAAAATATAAAAAATATTATCATTACGACTAAGACTTTTAAAAAATTAGTTTCAGTTTTATAATTACGCATTTCCATTTTAAATGCATTAAAAATTACTAAAGGTTTATAGTAGACAAAATTTTTAATTAATTCCAAAGGATCATTCAAAATTAGGTGTATAATAAAACTTGTCTCCATTTTTCGCTGTTCGATAATATTTACTCCACCGGAGGGAAAAAAAATTTCTTTTTTGTTATTATTTTTATTATAAAATTCATTATAAAATTTTACACCAGAGTCATTTATTGCTCTATCAATATTCATTTGAGTATTATTAAAAACAAAACCATATTTTTTTTTTAATTTTGGATTATCAAACATTAAACCAGCTCTTAACATTACAATAGTAGGGTGTCGTTCTCCTGTGAATTCTGAAGGGTAGGCATGATCCAAAAATATTTTGTTAATATTTGGCATTAAAATTAAGCAAAATAAAAGTAGAATAGTTAAGTTGACTTTAAATGAATTATCAAAATTTTTTATAAAATTTGAATAATTTTGGTTTGATTTAAAATATCTTAAAAGTACTAAAATTATAATTAAACTTAGTATTATTGTTGCTTCTAAAAGTATTGATGATCTACAAAAAATAATGAAATTTAAAGTAATTATTTGAAATGCTAGAAATACTATATTTTTTATTTTATTTTTAACCCTAAAAAAAAGATAAAAACATAAGTGCATGTAGGGTATTATTCCAAGTAGTGAAAAATTTCTATTATCAGTAAACCTCTCTGTTGGAACTGAAGGATGAGGCCAGATAAAGTTTTCATTAAAAAGAATTAAAGTTGCCAAGTAAGATATCGAGAATAAGTAGAATTCATTCTTATTTTTAAATTGAAAAAAGAAAATTAAAAAAGATGTAATAAAAATAAGTAGATAAAATTTTAAAATACTATCTTTATCATTACCAAATAAAAAAAAACTATATGTTACAAAATCAACTAATCCTATATCTTCTGCTCCAGGCACTGCCGCCGCGTGTGGTCCAGTTGGTTGTTGAGTAAAACTTAAATTAATTAATTTATTTAACTCGCTTCTTATTAGACCATGACTTTCATTCTTTATATTTTTTCTAATATTATCATACTGAGTATATGAATAATGGTCACCAACAGTATTTGAAATAGATATTGGTATCGCATAATAAGTATACTTATAATTTAAT
>MDSV01066471.1_pt1 | contig 11057 bp, 14 predicted proteins | sample 810851 | NCBI WGS metagenome assembly MDSV01 (sample SAMN05326640, study PRJNA326480) | marine metagenome | isolation source: seawater | place: Atlantic Ocean: North East | collected 2012 | reverse complement strand
TTCTGAAACAGAACTAATAGAAGAATTAAATACTCTTTATTTAAAATTTGTACCTAGAGATGCTGGTATGGCTCTTGGTAATTTCTTATCAGAAGGTTTTCAAACATTAGGTATTGAAAATTTAGAAGACTTCAAACTCAAAGACCTTGAATATCATTATAAAAAAGCATTATACGAAGTTACTACAGCACATCTTTGCTTTGCTAAGAACAATATGTTAGATAACGAAGATGAGCAAAGTATGGACAATAAAATAAAATTTAACAAAATATTTGAAATAATTTACTATCTTGAACAAAGTATTAGAAGTTTAATGCGTGTGAAAATAGCAACAGAACCAAGTTATGATAGTTTTATGAATAATGATATTGGTTTATTTCGTTTTGCTCCAATAGATCATACAAAAAATTCACCATTTCAGAATTTAATATTATATTTATTAAATATATTACAAGAAAAAGGTCTTAGAAGACAAGAAGACAAATGTATGAAAAGAGTTTTTACTGACGAAGGTTACGATACACATGCTTGGGAAGTAGCCTTTGATATAAAAAAATTTATTTACGATGTGACACAAAAAGATGTTAATTATCAACAATGGCACAATTTAACAAGTGGAGATAATGCTAAGAAAGCTAGTACTTATCTTACAGAGTGTGTAGATGCTCAATTTAGAGATGTTGTTAAAGACCGCCATGTTTTTAGTTTTAAAAATGGAATTTATATTACTAACTTTAATATAGGTACAGAAAAAGATCCTATATTTGAAGATAGATGGTACCCACATGCCCCGAAAGAAGATGGTAAACTTTCTAGTTTAGATATAGTGTCAGATGTAACTAGTTGTAAATTTTTCGATCTCGAATTTAATAATTTTGAAGAACTTAAAGATTGGTACAACATACCTACTCCTAATTTTCAAAAAATTTTAGACTACCAAGAATTTTCAGAAGAGGTTTGTAGGTGGATGTATATTTTAGCAGGCAGGATGCTTTTTGAAGTTAATGAATTAGATACATGGCAAATTATGGGATTCTTAAAGGGAAGGGCTAAGAGTGGTAAAAGTACTATAATAAACGAAATTATAAAGAAGGTTTATCATACACTAGATGTAGGTGTACTTTCTAACAATTGTGAAAAGAAGTTTGGTTTAGCTGCTCTAAAAAACAAATTTATTTTCGTAGCTCCTGAAATTAAACAAAATTTTGGTTTAGAACAGTGTGATTTTCAGACTATGATTTCTGGAGAATCTACATCTGTTCCTGAGAAGTATAAAACAGCTACTGCTTACGATTGGAGTGTTCCAGGAATTATGGCAGGAAATAGAACCCCTGAATATGAGGATAACCAGGGTAGTATTTCTAGGAGGCTTATTGTTTTCATTTTCAAAAAAGCAGTTGAAAAAGGTGATACACAATTACCTAAAAAATTGAGTACAGAGATGGCTTATATTATTAAGAAATGTACTTGTGCTTATTTAGAAGCTGTTAAAAAGTTTGGAAAAGAAGATATTTGGTGTATTCTTCCAAAATACTTTAAGGATACTAAAAAAGATATAGCTGAGAATACAAATGCTTTACAACATTTCTTCGAATCTGGTAAGTTAGAATTCAACCCTGAGAAATGGTCTTTCATGACTACTTTTAAGTCACAGTTTAATCAACATTGCGTTGAGAATAATCTTGGAAAACAAAAATGGTGTAATGATTTCTACCAATGTCACTTTGATAGTAGAAAACTAACGGTCCATCGTGGAATGAAGAGAAAAGATACTTATTCTGGAAGGAATAAAACTGGTACTTGGATTCAAGGAGTAGAAATAGTACAAGACCTTTTCAATGACGATGATGACTAATTGTTTTTAAAAAAATATATTGTTAATATTTATAATGTCAACAGAAAATATTCATGTAGCATTGTTAAATTCATTAGATAAACCTGAGACCGTTAAAAAAATGTTAAGAAATCCTGGAATTAGTGTTTCTTATTCTATTAAACAATCACCGGAAGGAAAAACATTAAAAATAGTTACTCCTATTCTTGCTGTATTTTCTAAAATTCTTACGGTTTCAATGTATTTAGGAGAAATAGGATTTGATTCAAAAGAACTTAAAAATTTATTAGAATCAGCTAAATTAATGACAAGACACCATACTTATAAAGAAAGTTTGAAGTATGAGTTTGAGAGTAATGCTAGGGGAAATATTAATGCTACTCTTCAGTATTTAGGTACAAAAAACGGTGAAACATATAAATCCTTAATGGAATCAGGATTTACATTAAAAAGTTTTGCTAATAATACTAAATTAACAAATGCTTTAATAGATGAACAAGCTTTTGGGAAAAAGTCTGTAACACAAAAAGAAAGTATGAAAAAAACTTTAAAAGAAGTAAAATCAATATTAAACCAACAAAACTTACCAATTTGGGCACTACTACTATTTGCAGTAGTTGCATTTTTAATAATAACAGGTGGAGGATTTTATGGAAGAAAAAGATATCTTAGAAGAAAAAATCCTCTTAGATATTATAAAAAGACTCTAGGTAATAATTTGAAAAAAAGAAAATTTATAAGTACATCACAGTATGTTCCTGAATTAAAAGGTAAGTATTGATTAATGAATATCTTTAAAAATTATATTGTTATTGTTTATAATGTCAACTGAGAAAATACCGAGTATAAATGGACCTATTTCTCAAAAACAAATATTAGATTTATCAGAACAACAAGTTAACTTAGAATTTTTAAAAAGAACAAATGTTGGAGAAGAACTTATAAAAGCATTTTTAAAACATCCTGAAATTAATGTATCTTATAAAGATAAAACTAAGAGCAAAGACTGGTTGGATAAGAATATATTTATTGCCATGAAACAAAAATATCATGGTAATTATTCGATTACTCATACCACATTTATATTTGAAAGATTTTGGTCAAGATTATTTTTATTATTTATGGGTTATAAATTAGATAACAAAGAATATAGAGTTCTTAAACTCCTTGTAGAACATAAATCTTATAAAGAAAATATGAGATATATCTTCAAAGAAAGTACAAAAAGAGAAGCAAGACAAAAAATGAAAAAAGCAAAAACAAAACATTCAAAAATTTATAATAGTTTTTTAGATAGAGGGTTTACATTAAAAAGTTTGATTAATGATGACAAATTAATTGATTGTTTTATAGAAGATAAAACAATTTTACCTTTTATACATTGGGGAAATTTAAATATAAACAAAAAAATAATAAAAGAAGGTATAAGAAAATTAAGAAACATATTAAATAAAAAATCTTTCCCAGTATGGTTATTACTATTAATTATTATTAGTGTTCTATTTATTATCAAAAAGAGAATTCCTTGAAGGGTTTTTTAAAAATTATAATTAAAATATTTGTAATTAATATTATGAGCTCACAAAATGAAATTTTAAAAATGACTAAAGACCAAGTAAACCAATATTTAATTAAAAATTGGAACGATTATTCTAAGGTAAAAAATGCTTTAGAACATCCTGAAATTGATATTAATTATGAATATACTTTAACTCGATCTGATAAGGTTAGACCAGCATTTAAACCATATAATAGAACACCTATTATCAATTTACTTGAAAATATTTTTAAAAATGTATTTGTTGGTCTTTTAAAAGACGGTGGTGTTAATGACGATAGATTAAATAATCATTTAAAAATACTTAAGTTAATGGTAAAAGATTCAGAGCCTTGGGATTTTACCAGACCATACAGATATAACCACAGATATATAAATGAGCATGAAGAAGAGTTATTGTTTTCTGGTGTAAGGCGTAAAACAAGAGAAAGATTCCAAGAGTTAATGTATAGAGGGTTTACAATACAATCTTTGTTTAAAGATGATAAATTAATAAAAGAACTTTTTGAAATCGGTTACGAAAAGTATAATTATTTGGATAAGACATGGGATGAAGACACTAAAAAACTTATTAAAGAACGTTATAAAAAGGTAAAAGAAGTTATATATCCACACCTAGGTTTTGGACCGCTCCCAAAACCACCACCGCCAAAACCACCACAAAAAAAATCTTCCCCAGTATGGACTATAATATTATTGTCAGTAGCTGGATTTTTGATAGTATCAGGTGGGGGATATTATGGAAGAAAAAAATATCTAAACTATAAGAAAAAAACTTAAAGTATATTTAAAAATTATATTACAATTTTTTGTAAAATTATAATATTGTTTTTTATTAATGATTCAAAAAGCTGCATATTTCCCAATAGGAACGATAAGAAAAATAAATGGAAAGAAAAAAATAGTGAAACTCGTACAAACTAAAGGGAAACAGCCATACCATAAATGGGTTAATATGACTAAAGATATTATAAAAGTAGATTATAATGCTAAAAAGGTTAATAAACTTGCTACTAAAATCAAAAAACTTGTTAAATAATGCGTTTTCTATTTTGAATTTAGTTATGGGTTATTATTATATGTCAGACGTAGAAGCAGCAATACCCCAACCAGTACAATCCCATAGACATCATAGAAGTAGTCGAAGAAGCAAATCAAAACCTGAAACAAAAGTAGTAACTAAAAAAACCGGTGGAGGATTAGGATTAGGATTTTTTTTATCAGTAGGTTCAATTGTCGGCCTAGTTATTTTAGGAATTTTCATGATGAATGAAATATGGAGTATCAAAAAAACAAATAAAGGAATAGTGCAAATAAAAACTAATTTGATGTCAATACAACAAAAAGTAATGGAACAAGAAATGAATTTTTCAAAACTTATTCATAGTTTAACAAGACCTAAAAAACAAGAAGTTGTAAAATCAGAAGAAGTTGTAAAATCAGAAGAAGAAGAAGACAGTGAAGAAGATGATGATGATGAAGAAGATTAAATTTATTATTACTAATTAATAATACTCAAAAAAAAATAATGAGTATTACTAATGAGTAACTATAGCCCGTCAAACGGAGCACAAACTTTCACTAGTTTTGCACCATCAAGTGATTTATATTCTTTATTGATGAAAGAACTTAATATGGATGGTAATGAATTAAGAAAACTTTTACAAACACCAGCAGGAACTGAAATAGTTAGAAAAAAAGCTCAACAACAAATAGACATAGCTCTTAAAAAAGAGCACGTTAAGAATAAACCATGCACTGGTAATGAAGCTGAGTGCGACGAAGGTCAGATATGTGGAACTTTTAAACCACAAAGTGTAAGCGGAGGAACAGATTATTATGGACTAAGGTGTCAAAATGCTATTTTTCCTGAATTGAATTTCTCAAAACATGTTACAAAAAGTTTCCCAGTAAGACCTCCAGAATTTAAATGTCTTAAAGATGAAGATTGTAAAATTAAATTTGATAAATGGGGTAAAACTAACGTACCTATGGTTTACAATGGAAGCACTAGTGGTAGTATAAACAATAATATGGGTTGTAATTATAATTGGTCTAAAAGTAAAGAAAAACAACCTTATGGAAAATGCCAGATGACTTATGAATGTAATGATAAAAAAGTTTTCTTAAAGAAACCCCCAGAGTGGGATTATTCTATTGAAGAACCAATTATTCATTGTAAAGATGATAAAGATTGTGGTTACAAAGATGTTGATGGATGGTCAAGATGTATAGAGCATTCTGATGGTAAAAAATATTGTGTATGGCCAGGTCTATGTCCTGACGTAGATAACACAAGTCAAAAAATATTAGAACGTCAAATATCTAATCCTCCTACTTTGATAGCACAACCTCTTGGTTTTGAATAAGAATATTTGAAATATACTCAAAAGCATCTTTTGCTTCTGTTGGTTTTTTATATCCGGTAATAATAATACTACCGGATCTAAAAATCAATATTGAAACTTCACCGTCAATTTTCTTTCTACCTTTTCTTGTAAATTTATCACTTGAATTTACTTTTGTAGTATCTTTGATATACTTAAGATTAATCCCTGGATATTTATCAGGGTTAAAATTATTGTATCTTAGATTTCCACCATTTTCTATTGTACATCCTTTTAGAAGATTGAATAATTTTCTTTGTTTAATTTTTCTTGATATCTTGAAATCACTATTAATCATACTTATTCTTATGTCTTTTAAAGAATATTGAGAAGGACTCTCAACAAGATTTTTATTATATTTAAAAAAGCAATCTAACTCATTAATCATAATAGCGCATGTTTTGATAGTTCTACAACCTACTGTTCTAAAACTTCCATTTGGGAAGACAAATACATTAATTTTACTTTTTTGTTTTTGTATTTTACTTTCATCATCTTCTATAGAAAGAACCATAGAACATTGATTATAAAAAGCATCATTCAATGCTTTATCTTTAGATTTTTTAGTACCTGCTTTGTACTTAATTGTTTGGAATACATCATGTTGTTTATAATTATCTTCAAAAGTTTTAACAACATTTTTAACATTAATCTTAGTATTAATGTTAAAACAAACTGTAATTGTAGAAGGTTTTAAACTTGTAGAACTTACAAATTCATTTTCTGGGAATTTTATACTTAGTAAATCATCTTCGAATGATTGCCAATAATCTTGACAAAAACATTCTTCATTTTTTTGTTCGCATAAACTACACTCTGTCATTTTATATATAAAGATACCAATTTCTTTATATGGTTTCTTTATATACAAAAATTTGAAAAAAAAAAGTTACGAAACGAAATATTTTCTCTTTTCTCGGTTTAAAAAAGTCGTAATCTGTTTAATAAAAATTGTGGAAAAAGGATTACTTTGTCTTGTAGTTAAGATAAGTTCTGTTGAATCTTCAAAACTTTCTTTACATTTTCTTCTTGAACGATTTGATAAATTTCTGAAGAGAGTTTTAAGGTTAGGGTAAAAAACACAATTTAAATTAAGTTCCATATCTAGTTGTGTAGTTCTAGGTATATCTTCTATTTTATCTCTCATAAGAGATATTATTTCTCTGATTTGATCACTAATCGTATTTATTGTTTCTTCTCTCATTTTTTTTCTTCTATAAAAATCTGGATTTTTCTTAAGAGAAACAAGGCTTTTATGTTTCATTTTCATATTAGCCATAGTAGTATCCATAGACGTTAAGTCTTTAGTAGAGTATTCAACTCTAGTCATAGGGTCTCTAAAATTTCCACTAACTGTTAGATATTGAACTAAATCTACAAGATTATAATACACGCATTTTGTATTTGTTTTAAACATCCAACAGGGATAACTTACAGATTTTAAAGAAATAGGACATAAATCTGAATACATACCTTTATAAATTCTAAAAGCTTTTTGTATTTTTTTAGAAGCTAATTCTTGTTTAATAGTGTCAAGTAAAACTTTTTTTTTCAATTTATACCACTTGTTTATCTTAAGACTTTTTCCTTTTTTTTTCAAATCGGGTAATTTATAGTCATCCAATTCTTTTAATATATAATTTAGTTTATACATTCCTCCTTAATTAATAATGATATTTTTTCTTTATGTAATTAAATATTTTTAAAATATTTTATTATATTATGAAATTATTTCTCCTAAGACATGAAGAAAGACCACAAGAAACTGGATTTTATACAGAATTGACAGAAAATGGTAAAAAAAATTCTTTAGATAAAATAGAACAGTTAGAAAAGTTGAATATTGATAAAATTTTTTCCAGTCCTTTTATAAGATGTATTCAAACGATAGAACCTTTTTGTCTAAAAAATAATAAACTTATTAATATTGATTGTGCTTTAGGAGAATATCCATATAATGAATCAAAAGAGAGAATGTCTCATCCAGTTGACTTCTTAGAAATAATTAACATAGATTATATTCCTATTTTATCTAATATTCCTTTCTATGAAATTTTAAAAGATCTTCAAGAAAGAGTTAAAAATTTTTGTACTAAACTTTTAATTAGATATTATGATACGAATTTAAATATACTTATAGTTAGTCATCAAAGCATTCTTAACACTATTGAACATTACATTACAAATTCAAAGAAAAAATTGGAAATCCACAAAGAGTTTCCAATGGGTTATTTATCGAAGAACGTACTTAAAAAATAATATTAATAATATGTAATGAAAGTTCTATCTATTGATATAGGTATTATTAATTTTGCTTTCACTTTTTGGGATAACGAAGAATTGAAGGATTTTAATAATATTGACATCACTAGTTTAAGGAAAGAAAATGAACAAAAATGTATTGCTGTTTATATGAAAAATTTATTTGAAAATATCCCTTATTTTAAATCAGCAGATTTTATCCTTATAGAAAGACAACCTTTTTCAGGAATTGTAGCTGTCCAAGAAATTATACTATACCATTATACTAAAAAATGTATTCTTATTTCTCCAATTAAAATGCATAAATACATAGAAATAGACCATTTAGATTATAATAATAGAAAAATGAAAACTGTTGAATTCGCTGAACCTTATTTAGAAAAATATGAAAAGTATCGTAATTTAATAAGAAAACATGATATAGCTGATTCTTTATGTATTTATATATATTGGAAAAATACAAAAAAATTTGAAGATAACCCTTTTGAATCTTTCAAATATACAGAAAAAATATTTGAAGGTTTAGAATATAAAAAAAAGAATATATTATGAATTATATGTACGTATATTTTTTATGTCATAAAGATTATAATAATGAAGAAAAAATAGAAGAATACTTAAAAAAAAATATTAAATCTAATTATATTTTATATTGTAAAAATGATTTTATAGGACGTGTAATTAAAAGATATTGTCTTAATAATAATTTAAGATGTGCGTTTATAAAAAAGGATACTCAAGAAACAATAGATAGAATGTTAAATATAGTACCTATTGGTTTAGTAGTTTGTTTCAGTAACAAAGATTATGATACTACTCTCAAATATACACTTAATGTATGCATAAATAAAGGTATTTTAGTAAATGTTATACTAAATGATAAAAAATATAGTACAAAGACTACAAAAGGATATAGAAAACTTAAATGGAAAATATCTGATGAATACAAATATATATCAGATATAGAATATTCGTCAGATGAAGATTTTGATCTTTCTTGTTTATACAAAAAGAAAGAAGAAAAAAGAAAAGAAGTAAAAACAACTAAAAATCAAAAGAAAATTTTAAAACAACATAAATATATGAAATACATAGAAAGTAAAAATAAAAAATATAAAGAACCTCCTAAGAAATGTTCTCTTGAGGCTTTTTTTCATCAAAGTAAGAAAGAGTAGATTCATAACCCTGATTAAATAAAGAAATTATTGTATCATTATTTGCTCCAAAATCCAAATTATTTATATTAGCATTTAGTTGTAATTCAATACTGTTCTTACATTTATTTAACATAATTTCTGATAAGTACCTAAATAAACCTCCTATTACCATTGGTCCAAATTTATAAAGAGGAGTATTTTCTTCCATTGTTTCTTTATAATCACTTATACACACGTATAATAAATTATCATTATCATAATCTTGATTAAACATGTCAAATAAACAACCGTCAGTATACAATCCGTCTTTGTACCTAATAGGTGGGAATACGAATGGTATAGCAGAAGTTATTCTTAATGCAGTTATTAACTTCATATCAGGAAAAGTTTCATGATTAAAATTTACACTTTTATAATTGATAACATCACTTCCAGTTACTGTGAAATGAATATTAGTTTTTTTGTAAAGTTGTAAAAAAGTTATATTCTTACAATTTTTACATTTCATAAATTTCTTAAGTATATTTTTTATTCCTTTACCTTCTAAAACTGAACTCCTAGTTAATATCTTAGAAAATTCCATATCTACCACTTCTTTTAAATCAATTTCTAATAATTTTTTAACCATAGATATGGGACTGTATCCTATTAAATAAAAAGCTAGGATTAATCCACCCATACTTGTACCTCTCATTATTTTGATATCTTTTATTAAATCATTCTTTTCAAAATAATGTAAAAATCCTATATACCCAATACCTCTTATACAACCTCCGTTAAAATAAATAGTATCTAACATTACTAATTATAAATACTCTTTTTTATATAAAAAAACTTAATTAATATTTAAATTAAATATCTGTTAAGTCATTTTTTAAATTAGTCTAATTTATCTACTTCATCGTCTCCTTTAGATTCATCATCAGTAGCCTTAGGTTTACCATCTTCTACTGGTTGTTTAGGTTGGTTTGCTTCCAAAAATTTCATGAGTCTATCATGTACAGTCCCTACTTGTGATAATTCAGGTCCTCTAAAAGCTCCTCTTTGAGATGCTACGTCGATAATTCTAACGACATTAGCTATGTCATTCAAAGTGATACCTACTTGTTCTGGTTGAGTTTGTTGTTCTACGGATTTCTTTTCGCTCATTATAAACATAATAAATAAATATTTTTAAATACTTTAAACGAATTATTAATATATTTATTATTAATATATGTCTACTCCTCAAATATACCCAGATGAGGTACTAAATCAGTTAAAAGATAGTTGTGAAAAAATAAAAGAGATATTTAATACTGTACATACACAAAAAGTAAAACAAGAAGAATTTATTAAAAAAATATCAAATTTTGATCAAGATTTCGGTATAATGTTAAATGATATGGGTTCAAATTTGAAAAAATTTAACAATATAATAGACAATGTAAATAAAAATATTAAAAAAGCTGAGGATGATTATAATAAAAAATTGGAAAATGAAGAGAAAAGGAAAGAAAGTGAAAATAAAAATAAAAAAATAGAAGAATTAAAAAATGAAACTAAATATCTTCAAGAGTACCACAAATTAATGGAAGAACATAATAAAATATCATTAATTATAGAAGAACAAAAAATAAAAAAAAACATCGCAACAAAAGAACTTGAAAAAAAATATGGAATTAATATAACCAAAAAAAAGAAATCTTCTTCAAAACCTACTACAAATGTAGATACTGAAGAACATGTCAGAAGGAGAAGTACACATAGTGCTCATCCTTTAGCAGCTGCTTTAAAAGCTAAATTTAAGGGGGCTAGAGGGGAAGATTAAATTTTAATAGCTCTCCCTACTTTTTTACCTCCTTTACCATCAGCGATAG
>MDSV01202088.1_pt1 | contig 11058 bp, 12 predicted proteins | sample 810851 | NCBI WGS metagenome assembly MDSV01 (sample SAMN05326640, study PRJNA326480) | marine metagenome | isolation source: seawater | place: Atlantic Ocean: North East | collected 2012 | reverse complement strand
TGGTTCAAAAAGTTTACTTAAAGGTGATAAAAAAACATATCAAATGGATTATAGCAATAATTTAGAAGCAATAAGAGAAGTTGCTTTAGATATAAAAGAAGGTGCTGATATGGTAATGGTAAAACCTGGAACGCCATACCTTGATATAATAAACATGATCAAACAAAACTTTAAAATTCCAGTTTTGGCTTATCAAGTTTCAGGTGAATACAGTTTAATCTGTAACGGAATTGAAAAAGGAATAATTGATAAAAATACGATAATTGAAATATTAACTGGATTTAAAAGAGCTGGAGCAAATGCAGTTGTTACTTATTTTGCAAATAAAATAGCAAAAGATTTAAAAAAATAAATTATTCTTTAATTAAATTCAAAAATTCAATTCTAGATTTTGGATGAGAAATGTTATTAGGTTTTAAAATAGATTTCTCTAAATAATCACTAATTAATTTCAACCCAGCAGAAATTTGTTTAAAATCAATAACTTCATTATTTTTTTCAACTAAAAAATTTGGTATATATTTTTTTTCATTATTATTTATCACAAAGTAAAACTTCTTATTATCAATTAGTTCTTCACTAACAATTCTTTTTAACTCAAGATCATATCCAATAAGCTTCAATAAATCTAATTCCCAAAATATTAATTTGTTAATCCAATTTTCATTTCCTAAAAAAAAGAAAAATTCTCCAATAAGATTATAAATTTTCTCGTTAGATTGATTTTCTACAGTTAGCAACTTTATTAAATTAAGCGATGATATGATACATGAAAGTTTTTTTTTATTTTCAAAAAAAAGTGGTGTAAAAACTTTTTCAATTTCTACTTTTAAATATCCTAATTTGTTCTCATTTTTAGAACTATAATTGATGTGAAATTTATTTCCAACTTGAAGGTAATTTCTAATTTTTTTTGAAGTTGCACCGTAAATAATACCAGAAATTTTTCCATAACTTTCTGTAAAAAATTCGGCAATTATTGAATTTTCACCAAATTTATTTTTTGATAATAAATATCCTGAATCAGACCAGATCATTTTATATTATCCAGCAATTTTTTTGCAGCATTTTGTTCTGCTTTTTTTTTTGAATCTCCATGTCCCTGAAAAGTTCCTGAATCTTTTATTCTTACAGATATTGTAAATTTAGGGTTGTGCTTAGGACCAGAAATAGAAACTAATTTATAAATTGGTAAAGATTGAAACTTTTTTAAGGAATATTCCTGAAGTTTTGTTTTGGAATCAACAATTGTTTCTGCCGACATATTTATAAAACTTTTCCATTTATTTAAAATAAATTTTTCAGATGTTTCAAAGCCTTTATCATAATAAATAGCGCCTATTAATGCTTCAATTGAATCAGCAATTATTTTATTTTCTAATTTTGTGTTGGAGCTTTTATTGCCAACTAAAATAAATTTTTCTAAATCAATTTTTTTTGCTATTTCCAAGCATTTGTTTTTATTAACAAGAGAAGCTAGTTTTTTGTCTAAAATTCCTTCTTTTTCTTTTGGATACATTTCAATTAACTTTTTTGAAATTACAAATCCTAAAATTCTATCACCTAAAAATTCAAGTTTCTCATAGTTATCTGTTGGATTATAACTTTTATGTGTTATTGATTTTTTTAAATATTTTAAGTTTTTAAATTTGATATTTATTTTTTTTTGCAGGATATTTAAATTGTCTTTCATCACTTAATTTTTTTAAAAAATCTATTAAATCTAATTATATTTTTCCAATCCCAAAATTTAATTATACTACCTACTCTATAATCAGATGAAAAAAATAAGAATTGTGCTTTGCCAACTAAATTATCTTTATGAACATATCCAACTTCAGATAAAAACCTGCTGTCTTTAGAGCAATCTCTATTATCACCTAATAAAAAATAATGGCTGTCTGGAACTATAAATTTATCTGAATCTTTATAACTATATTCTGTTCTATAAACAGCATTGTAAATTTTTCCATTGGGCAATTTTTCTGTAAAAAAATTTACATTAATTTTATTATTTCCACAAAAAATATTATCATTTAGTTTGATAGAAGTTTTTAATACTTGATTATTGTTTATGTATAGATCTCCATTTATAAATTGTATTACGTCACCAGGCAAACCAATTAACCTTTTAATGTAATCTGTTCTATTGTCTGCAGGAGTTTTAAATACAATTACATCACCTCTTTTTGGCTCAGTAGAAAAAAATCTACCTTTAAAAATATTTGGACTAAAAGGAAACGAGTGTTTACTATAACCATAACTATATTTTGTTACAAAAAGTCTATCTCCAACTAATAAATTCGGCTCCATTGAAGATGAGGGTATATAAAAAGGTTGTAATAGAAATGATCTTATTACTAATGCTATTAATAAGGCATAAAATAATGTTTTTAAATTGTCGGTTATAAAGTTTTTTTTAATCATTATGAATCACGGTGAAGGCAATAGAATATTTTTTTTCATCAGCTAAAGATAGAGAAATTTTAATTTTTCTTAATTTAAACCTGGAATTAATAAGTTTTTTAACGTTATTATTTAGTTTATAATACGGCTTACCATATTTATCATTGATAACTGAAATATCCTTAAAATTTAAACCATTTCTAAAACCTGTACCAATAGCTTTAGAAAAAGATTCTTTTGCAGCAAATCTCTTAGAAAAATAATCTGTTTTATTTTTTAATTTTTTTGAATTTTTTATTTCTATTTTAGAAAATACACGTGAAATAAAATCTTTATTTTTAACTAATTTACCTATTCTTTTATTTTCAACAATATCAACACCAATACCAATTATTTTCATTATTTTTTAAATGAATTGAATTTTTTAATAACATTTTTTAAACCAATAGAAATAGATTCACCGATAATAAAATGTCCAATGTTAAACTCTTTAATTTCACTAATACTTGATAGAATTTTAGCTGTTTTATAGTCCATGCCATGACCAGCATGAACTTCTAATCCAATAGACTTTGCGAATTTTGCACATTTTATAATTTTTTGTAATTCATTATTATAATTTTTTTTTATTTTAATTAATTTAGATATTCTTCCAGTGTGTATTTCTATACATGTGGCATTTATTTTTTTAGAATAAATTATATCTTTAATTTTTGGGTTAATAAAAAGGCTTGTTCTAATTTTTTTTTTATTAAGACTATTTACTATAAATTTAATTTTATTATAATATTTAATTACATTTAATCCTCCTTCAGTAGTTAGTTCTTCTCTTTTTTCAGGTACCAAGCAAACAAATTTAGGATTTGTGTTTAGTGCAATTTTAAGCATTTTATAATTGCATGCGATTTCTAAGTTCAAAGGTATTTTAGTTTTAGATAACTTTTTTAAATCATCATCTTTTATATGTCTTCTATCTTCGCGCAAATGTATTGTAATTGAATCAGCACCAAACTTTATAGCTTGCTTAGCAATTGTTAGTGGGCTTGGATGGGATTCCCCTCTGGCATTTCTTATCGTTGCTACATGGTCGATATTTACACCTAATTTTTTCATTTAAGGTGTCTGCTTCCAGGTTTGGTTATTGGAATATTTTTAAGATTTGCTGGTAAATTATTTTTTTTATAAGCCGGAATATTTAATTTAATTTGAGAAACAATTTCTTTTTTTATTTTTAATTTTTTTTTATTCGATCTATCAATTATACATGCAAAACCTAAAAGTTTAGCCTTAGATTTGTTAATAATTTTAACACATTCTAAACTAGACTTTCCTGTTGTTATAACATCTTCAATGATAAGAACTTTTGAATTTTTTTTAATACTAAATCCTCTCCTCAATTTAAATTTACCAGAAACACGTTCGCAAAAAATTGTTTCTTTTTTTAATATTTTACCAATTTCATATCCAATAATAATACCCCCCATTGCAGGAGATAATATCAAATCTATTTTTTTAAATTTTTTCTTTATTTTTTTACTAAGAGATTGACAAATTTTTGAAGCTAGATGTGGTTTACTTAATAATTTCGCACATTGTACATAATTGGGTGAATGCAAACCAGATGATAAAACAAAGTGACCTTCTAAAAATGCATTAGTTCTTTTTAAAACTGCTAAAGAGTTTTTTAATGAAAGCATATTTTTTATTTTTGTGCCTTATAATTTTGAACTTATATTCTTTTTGTTTTAGCTCACTAATAAGTTTTGTAAAGTTCTTCAAGTCATGAATTATAAGGTTAAATCTAAAATTTATGGCTTTTTTAGTTTTTTCCACCATTTCTACACTTGAAATATTAACATTATTTTCACCTATCATAGTTGTAACATCACCTAATTTCCCTGGTTGGTCGATTAATGAAATCCACAATGTTGTATAATATTGCTTCGATTTTAAAGTTTTTGAATTTTCCTTATATTGCCAATATCTCCTAATGGCTGCTCTTGCTTTTCCTGTTTTTGTTGTTGATAACCAATGTAATGAAGGTGAAGCTTTTTTTGAAGTAATAATTTTAACAACATCACCATTTCTTAGGGTGCTTTGCAATGGACTTTCATTGCCGTTTATTTCGCAACCTATGGCAGCATCACCTATTTTAGTATGTACAGCATACGAAAAATCTATAGGAGTGGCGTCTTTTGGTAATTTTATTATCAAGCCTTTTGGAGTAAAACAGAAAACGTTTTCCTTAAACATTTGGAGCTTTGTATACTCAAAATAATGTTCGGGATTTTGATTTTTTTCAATAATTTCAACTAAATCTTTTAACCAATCATATTCCTTCCACGTTAAAGAATTAAATTTTTCTGAAGACTTATATTTCCAATGAGAGGCAACTCCTCTTTCAGCAAATTCATGCATTGGCATAGTTCTAATTTGAATTTCGATTGGTCTTTTATTGGGCCCTATTATTGATGTATGAATTGATTGATAATTATTAATTTTTGGGGACGAAATATAATCTTTAAATTTACCAGGTATACAATTATATTTAGAATGAAATATTCCTAACGCTTTATAACAATCTTCAACACTATCTAGTATAATTCTAAATCCTATTATGTCAGTAATTTGCTCTAGTGAAACTCTTTTTTTTTGAACCTTTCGCCAAATTGAAAATGGAGTTTTTTCACGACCAAAAATTTTTGAATTTAGTTGGTATTCATTTAATAAATCACTAAATTCGTGTGAAATAGTTTTAAAACTTGTAGTTCTATTTTCTTTAATTTCATCAAGTCTTTTTTTAATAAGCTCTCTTGCATCGTTATTTAAAACTTGAAATGATAAATCTTCAAGTTCATCCCTAATTCTATTCATTCCCATTCTGTCAGCTAAAGGAGAATAAATTTCCATTGTTTCTTTGGCTTTCCTTATTTGTTTTTCTTTATCTTTAAGAAATGAGATTGTTCTCATATTATGTAGTCGATCTGCAATTTTGACAAGTAGAACTCTAATATCTTTAGAGGTGGCTAAAATTAATTTTCTAAAATTTTCTGCTTTAGAATTTTCAACGGCTTTATTTTCAAATTCAGATATTTTAGTGACTCCGTCAACTAAATCAGCAACTTCTTGCCCAAATTCATTTTTTATAGTTTCATATGTGGCATGTGTATCTTCAATAGTGTCATGTAAAAGTCCTGTAGCAATTGTTGCACTATCAAGTTTTAGATCTGATAAAATATCAGCGACTGCAACTGGATGAATAATATAAGGAACTCCCTCGTCCCTTTTTTGTGTTTTATGTGCTCTTAAAGCAAAATCATATGCTTTGTTTAAAGTTTCAGGATTAAGAAATTTATTATAGGATTTAACTTTAGTTATTAATTCATCAGATTTTAGCATAATTGTACTATACCATTAATTTAAATTAGTTTAATAGCTCTTAGGGAATTAGTGCTTAAATTAGCAATTAAGTCTATAATTCTTGTTTTTTTTTCAGGATGTGACCATTTTTTATCTATTTCAAATAATGGTAATAAGACAAAATTCCTATGAGTCAATCTAGGATGGGGTATTAACAACATTTGTCCGTTTATTTCAATTTTAAAATTTTTTCCATTGAAATCGATAATATCAATATCACAAGTTCTGGGATAGTTTTTTTTACTCTCTTGTCTGCCTAATTTCCTTTCTATCGCTTTTATATTTCTAAATAAATTTGCTGGATTAAGACTTGTTTTAATTTTTAATACAATATTGTAATATTTGGGATGATTTAAATTTGGCCAAGATGGAGTTTCATAAATACTTGAAGATTTAATTATCTGCATATTTGAATTTTGAATTAGATATTTAGCATGTTGAATATATTTTTTTCTATTTCCAAGATTTGAGCCAATTCCAAGAAAAGATATATTAACTTGATTTTCTAAAATACCTTGCTTTATCACGATTCCAATCTCTATTTTTTTTGGTTTGTCTTTTGTCGTATTGTTTTTTTCCTTTTGCAACAGCTATTTCAATCTTTGCCTTGCCTTTTTTAAAGTACATTCTCGTTGGCACAAGAGAATAACCATCCATATTAACTTTTCCTATTAACTTATTAATTTCTTTTTTTGATAATAAGAGTTTTCTTTCATCGTAAGGGTTATGATTTGAATAACTAGCTTGTTTATAAGGTGGTATGTGAGAATTTACCAAAAAAATTTCACCTTTTTTTTCAATTGCATAAGATTCTGCTATATTTATTTTACCATCTCTAATTGATTTTATTTCTGATCCTTTTAAAACAATTCCTGCTTCTAATAATTCATGAAAAAAATAGTTATATCTAGCTTTTCTATTTAGACAAATAATTTTTAAACCAGTATTGGTTTTACGTTTCATCTACTAAATTAACTTAGTAAGGATTAAAGCCTTTTTAACTTCTTCTTGTGTATCTTTTTTAATTTTAACTAAAGGTAATCTTACTGCATCATCGCATAGATTTAGTAATTTTGCTGCATACTTAACTGGGCTTGGATTGCTTTCGATAAATAGAGACTTATGTAAAGGTTGCAATGTTTGATCTATTCGTTCTGCTTCCTTAATTTCATTATCTATATTTGATTTAGAAAATTTTTGCATTTCAGAACATAATTTTGGTGCTACATTTGCTGTAACTGATATACAGCCTACTCCTCCTCTTTTATTAAACTCCAATGCGTTTCCATCTTCTCCAGTTAATTGAATAAATTCATTTCCCATTTTTTTTTTAGTTTGATCGACTCTATTTAAATCACCAGTAGCATCTTTAACACCAACTATATTTTTTAATTCAAAAAGTCTTGCCATTGTATCTACGGTCATGTCTACCACTGATCTTCCGGGTATATTATAAATTATAATTGGCAATCCTGAACTATCATTTAATGCTTTGTAATGTTGATAAAGTCCTTCTTGAGTAGGTTTGTTATAATACGGAGTGACCACTAATGCACCATCTGCACCTGCTTTTTCTGCATGCTTAGTTAAAGATATAGCCTCTTCAGTGGAGTTAGAGCCTGTGCCCGCTATGATGGGAACTTTGCCATTAGCCTCCTTTATACAAATCTCAATAACCCTTTCATGCTCATTATGGTCTAACGTTGGTGACTCACCGGTAGTACCTGCTGGTACGAGACCATTCGTGCCATTTTCAAGATGAAAATTTATTAATTTAATATAGTTTTCTTCATCTAATTTATTATTTTTGAATGGTGTAACTAAAGCTACATTTGAACCTTTAAACATAAGTACTTATAACATAGTTTAAAGATTCATTTATAAATATATGACAAATAGTACAATTAAAATTTTCGCTATAAACTTAGTTTTTTTAGCAATTATACAATTTGCGATCTCAAAAGAATTAATTATACCCAAAATCAAGCCACAGCTTTCAAAGGAAGTAATTCAAAAAAAAATAATTAAAGGAACAATAATCCCTCTAAAAAAACCTGGAATTAAAACAGAGGCAATTGCTACTGAACAAATTGAACCAAAAAAAGACGAAAAGTTAACTAAAGTAAGTGGTGAGATTATTCCAAAATCTAAACCTTTAATTGTAAAGAAACAAAAAACTAAAATAGCAAAAAAATCAAAATATTTTAGTGAAAGAGACTTTAGTTACGCCAAACAAGCAATAAAACTTATTGAAAAAAGTAGATGGGTAGAAGCTGAAAAAGTTGCAAATAAAGCAAGAAATAAATCAATATATAATTTTGTTCAATGGAGACATTTGATAACAACTGGTAATCAAGCAAGTTTTTTTGATTATAAGCATTTTATTGAAAGAAATATCGATTATCCACGTATGGGAAGAATTAAATTTTTAGCTGAACATAAACTTTCTACAAAAGTTCTTTCACCAAAAAAAATTGTAAATTATTTTGGTTCAAGTGAACCACTAAGCGGGTATGGAAAAATAATTTTAGGTGAAAGTTTAATATCTTTAGGAAATATCGACAAAGGCATTAAATTAATTAAAGATGGCTGGATTACTGCAGACTTAAGTAGATCTGAAATGAAATTTTTTAGAAAGAAATATAAAAAGTATTTATCATCTAAAGATTATATTAAACGGGCAGATTATTTGGCTTGGGAGAACAAATATTGGGATTTAAAAAGGATGTTAAGATATTTACCAAAAGATTATCAGTTACTTTATACAGCAAGACAACTATTAATGAGTAAATCTTATGGTGTTGATAACGCTATAAGCAAAATTCCTTCAAAATTAAAAAATGATGCTGGACTCAATTATGATAGATTAAAATGGAGAAGAAAAAGAGGACGAGTTGACAGCTCTTTAGAAATTTTACTTAGTATAAAAAACACTAAGGAATATATGGTTAGACCTGACAAATGGTGGAAGGAAAGATCAATTATAGCTAGATCATTAATTTATAAAAAAAAATATGAAACTGCATACAAAATAGCTAGTAAACATGGACTTAAAGAAGGTCCTGAATTTGCTGCAGCTGAATGGATGAGCGGTTGGATTGCTTTTAGCTTTTTAAATGATCCATTGTTAGCAAAGGAACATTTTGAAAAATTCTATAACAACGTAGGTTATCCCATAAGTTTATCAAGAGGATCTTATTGGTTAGGCAGAACTTTCGAAAAAATAGGTAATAAAGAAGAGTCAATAAAGTGGTATAAGGAAAGTGCAAAATATTTAACTACTTACTATGGCCAATTATCACATTTAAAAATATACCCTAACGAAAAAATTGAGCTTAACGATCTTATGCAAGTAGATAAAAAAGTTGCAGAAAATTTTTATAAAAAAGATTTAGTAAAAATAGTTTATTTATTAGATGAATTAAATAAAGACAAATACACGAAACATATATTAAGATATTTAGCAAACGAAAATATAGAGTTGGGTAGCGAAATTTTGGCAGCAAAGCTAGCAACAGATATTTCTAGATATGATTTTGCAATTCAAGTTTCTAAGATAGCATCATATGAAAAAAGATTTCATAATAAATATAATTACCCAATAATTAAAACTCCTAATATTGTTAGTGGGAGGAAAATTCCCGACTCAGCTTTCATTTTATCAATTATAAGGCAGGAAAGTGAATTCGATACATCTGCAAATAGTTCAGCTGGTGCTCAAGGCTTAATGCAATTAATGCCTTACACTGCAAGAACTGTATCCAAGCAAGCTAAAATTTCATATTCAAAATCAAAATTAACTCGTGACCCGAAATATAATATAAAACTTGGATCCTATTATATGGCCGGTCTTTTATTAGAGTATGATGGCGCCTATCCTTTCGCTATAGCAGCATATAATGCAGGTCCAAAAAGAGTTAAATACTGGAAAAAAATAAATAAAAACCCTCAAAAAGGACAAGTTGATTATGTAGATTGGATTGAATTAATTAAATTTGAAGAAACTAGAAATTACGTACAAAGAGTTTTGGAAAATTATAATGTGTATAGATATATTTTAGAGCAAAAACCAATAAAGCTTAAAAACTTTTTTATGAATGATCCATTATATTAATAGCTGAAACTAGCAATGAGTAATAAAAAATTAAAACTTTTTAATAATCTAATTAAAACAAAAAAATGTCCCATATGTCAAAAAAAAGAATTTATAGATCTAGGAAAAATTAATATTGGACATTCGGATTTGAGAAACTTACTACATTTACTTGAATGCAAATATTGTGAGCATTGGTTTTATTCAAAAATGCCTACAGAAAAATATCTTAACCATTTATATACTAGTCATTCACCATATATTTTTGGACACATACACTCTCAATATGAAATTGAAATTATAAAAAATATAAAAAAAAATGGCCTAAAATCAGTTAAAACCGATGAAAATCATTGGATTTTTAAATTTATGAAAAATTCAAAAATTGGAAATTATTTAGAAATTGGCCCTGGTCAATGTAGTTTATTTAAAACATTTTCAAACTATGGATGGAAGTGTGAAGGTTATGAATTGCAACCTTGGATCAAAGGACATGGAATTGTTCATAATCCAAGTAAATTAAAAAAGTCAAAAAAAGATGTATTGGTAATGCATGATGTTTTAGAGCACGTAATAGATCCAATTTCATTTTTAAAAAAATTCAGTAAATATCAAAAAGAATCAGGAAAAGTTTTTTTAGCTTATCCAAATTCAAGTTCATATAAGGCTAAAATATTGAAAACTAGTTGGCCTATGGTAGAACCATTAGGTCATCTAAATTTCTTTTCTAAAAAATCAACTATGATTATGCTTACGAAGTGTGGTTATAAACCTCTAGTCATTAAAACTGATTCTTTTGTGGAAATAAAAAGATTATTGAGAAGCATCATAAGATTGCCTATCACCTTAATTTTAGATCTAGTTAAAATGAACTTTGTAACAGCTTTAAATAGATTTCCTGAAATTTTTATAAACATTTTAGATCTTATAAATGGAGATCAACTCCAGGTAATCGGAGTTAAAACAAAAAAAATATTTAAGAACTAAGAAAATTTGTCTAATCTGATGAAATTTATTCTATAAAAAGGTGTTAATTTTCTTGGCGGAAAGGGAGGGATTCGAACCCTCGGTACATCTTTCGACGCACGACGAGTTAGCAACCCGTTGGTTTAAACCAGCTCACCCACCTTTCCGTTGAT
>MDSV01192789.1_pt1 | contig 11058 bp, 9 predicted proteins | sample 810851 | NCBI WGS metagenome assembly MDSV01 (sample SAMN05326640, study PRJNA326480) | marine metagenome | isolation source: seawater | place: Atlantic Ocean: North East | collected 2012 | reverse complement strand
CTTCAAAAGCGAAATGATTTTTTGGTGTAAAATGACCTTTCATAGCTCTGAAAAGAATAACTGCTAACATAAGAGTACCCATCGAAACGTGAAAACCATGAAACCCTGTCAGCATAAAAAAAGTCGCACCATATATTCCTGAATTTAATGTTAAACCTAAGTCGCCGTAAGCATGCATGTATTCCTCGGCTTGCATCAAAACGAATATTATTCCCAATAAAACCGTTAATGCTAAGCCAATGATTAGCTGTTTTCGATCTTCTCTTATCAAGCCCCAGTGCGCCCATGTTACAGTACCACCACTAGTTAATAAGATCATTGTGTTCCAAAACGGAACACCCCAAGCCCCAATGGTCTCTTTAAATTCGGTAAAACCATATTCAGAAGGAGGGCTAAGCAGTGGCCACGCAGACTTGAATTCTGGCCACAAAAATTCATTGGTTGCCTCTCCCGCGCCCTCGCCCCCTATCCAAGGAACGGAATAAATTCTGGCATAATATAAGGCGCCAAAAAACGCCGCGAAAAACATAACCTCTGAAAAAATAAACCACAACATTCCCATTCGAAAACTAACATCCACTTGTGAGTTATATAAACCGTTCTCTGACTCTCTTATCACAACACCGAACCATCCCACAAAGACAACTAAGAGCAACAAGAAGCCTAAAATTAAAACTGGCGAGCCGGTAGCTCCAATATTAAAAGTCAGAGCGGCACCAAGAAAAATTACGAATAAGGCTATTGTAGAAACAAGAGGCCACCAGGAACCCTCTGGTACGTAATATTTATCGGGATTAGATGCTTGTGACATTTATACTCCTTTAAATTTTTTCTTCTGTTTTAAAAAATGTATATGAAAGTGTGACTACATCAACATTATCAGGAATTTTTGAGTCTACCACGAAAGCCACTGGCATTATCTTTGTTTGATTTGGATCAAGGCTTTGAACGACAAAACAGAAACAATCCGTCTTATTGAAATATCTGGAAGCTATCGAAGGAGCAACGCTCGGCACTGCACTTCCGGCCACGCTTGACTGACTCAGATTTGTAGCTTGAAAATTAGTGAAAGTGAGCTTTCCGGGTCTTACAAATAACTCTTTTTCAAGGGCTTTAAACCGCCAAGGTAACCCAACCGCAACATTTGTGACGAACTGTACCTTAACCAATCTATCTTCCTGAAGTTCTCCGGGAGATTTTGCCTCCTGTCGACTGATCACACCGGTCTTCCCATTTAGTCCAGTAACTTCGCATAAAACATCGTAAAGCGGGACAAGGCTAAATCCAAAACCAAACATGATGACAGCCGTTACGACCAACCTGATAGCGGTTTTGTTGATACCCTGTCGATTCAAAATTTTTCTTCCCGCCATAACTTATAACCTTGATAGGACAGTAATCATATAGACTGCAACAACCACCAGAACTAATATGCTAACAGTGATGTTGATGGCTTTTTTTCTGTCGCTCGAACTCATGTCTTAAAGGATCCTATTCGAATCGAAATTTCTATCGAACCCCTCCTTCAATAGTTGAAGGGTCTGGAGGAGTGTCAAAGCTATGGTAAGGTGCTGGCGAAGCTAAAGTCCATTCTAAACCATGAGCCCCATCCCATACTCTATCGCTAGCTTTTTTACCCCCACGAACACACTTAATTATAATATAAACGAACAGAAGTTGGCTTAAGCCATAAACCCAACCACCAATGCTAGATATCATATTAAATTCAGCGAATTGAACAGAGTAGTCTGGTATTCTTCTTGGCATGCCAGCCAAACCTAAAAAATGCTGGGGAAAAAATAACACGTTTACGGAGATTGTTGATAACCAAAAATGCCACTTTCCTAGAGTTTCATTGTACATGTGTCCCGTCCACTTTGGTAACCAAAAGTAGGTGGCTGCAATCAATGAATAGATTGCTCCGGTAACTAACACATAATGAAAATGAGCAACCACAAAATAGGTGTCATGGTACTGGAAGTCAACGGGAGTAACACCGAGCATAAGTCCAGAAAATCCTCCAATAGTAAAAAGGATAACGAAACCCAAAGCAAACAACATAGGTGTTTCAAAAGTCATGGCACCCTTCCACATTGTAGCTACCCAATTAAATACTTTTACTCCGGTAGGAACAGCAATTAAAATTGTTGTATACATAAAAAACAATTCACCAGCCAAGGGCATTCCCACTGTAAACATGTGATGAGCCCAAACAATGAAAGATAGGAAGGCAATGGCAGCAACGGCATAAACCATTGATTGATATCCAAACAAAGGTTTTCTGGCAAATGTAGGGATTATCGCCGAAACTACACCGAAAGCCGGTAAAATTAATATATAAACTTCTGGATGGCCGAAAAACCAGAAGATGTGCTGAAACATAACTGGATCACCTCCGCCAGCAGCACTGAAAAAAGAAGTTCCAAAATACTTATCAGTTAACAGCATTGTTACTGCGCCAGCCAATACTGGCAACGATGCGATTAGAAGAAACCCGGTAATGATCCAAGTCCAGACAAATAGAGGCAATTTCAGCAATGTCATACCGGGCGCCCTCATATTAAAAACGGTTGCCAAGACATTAATCGCTCCTCCTATGGATGATGCTCCTAAGAAATGAACAGCAAATATCAAAAAGGGAAAGGCTGCCCCAGTTTGCAGGACCAGAGGAGGATACATCGTCCAACCACCTGCGGGCGCTCCGCCAGGAATGAAAAGCGTAAGTAAAAGCAACGAGAAGGCAAATGGGAGGATCCAAAAACTCCAGTTGTTTAGCCTAGGAAGGGCCATATCTGGCGCACCAATCATCATAGGTATTAACCAATTGGCGAACCCGGTCCAAGCCGGCATTACAACCCCAAATATCATGATCAATGCATGCATAGTAACCATCGAGTTATAAAATTGCGGGTCAACAAATTGAAGTCCAGGTTGGAAAAGCTCCAGCCTGATTATCATCGCCATCGCCCCACCTATAAAAAACATAATTAAAGAAAAGATTAGGTACATAGACCCTATGTCTTTGTGATTCGTGGTTGTTAACCATCGCGTCCATCCTGATGGAGCATGATGCTCATGATGACCGGAGTCTAGATTCATCGAGTCAGCCATTTAATTTACACCCTCTTAATTTAAAGTTTTAAATAATTGTTAGTCGTTTTTTTGTTTTATCAATTTTTGGCGAATTCACGAGTATCGGTATTTTCCAATTGAAGGGCTACCCACCTGTTGAATTCATTCTTTTCAACCACCTTTATCACAATTGGCATAAAGCCATGATCTTTACCACATAACTCGGCACATTGGCCTCTATATATTCCGGTTTTCTCAATTTTAGCCCATGATTCATTTATGAAGCCTGGGATGGCGTCCCTCTTCCATCCTAACGCTGGTACCCACCATGCGTGAATCACGTCTGCTGCGGTAGTTAGAAATCTAATTTTTGTATCAACTGGCAACACTACCATTTGATCTACGTCTAGCAGGTAGTTTTCGACGCTCGACGGGTCTACGCCGGAACCTCTTTGGCGTGCAAAATTGCTCGATTCAGCGATTTTGCTGTACATTGATACCCCGCTGTCTACATAGTCATACTGCCACATCCACTGATAGCCAGTCACTTTAACGGTCATTTCTGAGCCCGATACATCCTCCATTTTAATTAAGGCTTCAGTGGCTGGTACTGCAATTCCAACTAATATGAATAAAGGTATTACAGTCCAGATGGCTTCTACTACGTGATTTTCATGCCATGCTTCCGCTTGAGCCCCCTTAGATTTCCTGAAGGCATACATAGCATAAAACATAGCACCAAAGACACCCACACCTATGATGGTGACTATAAATAAAACTATCATATGGAGGTCATATATATCTTGACTAAAGGGGGTAACTCCCTTGGAAAGATTTAAACCCCACTTGTTGTCGTTGACGTTTTCCACCTCAGACGCCAAAGCGAGAAGAGGCGCTGTGATTATATATGTAGTGATTAGCTTTTTAATGAGTGTCATCTTTACTTATTCCAAAATATTAATTACAAATATCCGGTTCTCCTTAACCCCCGACCCGAATTAATTTTTGTGTTTTCGACATTACGTATAGTTATATACGTATCTATCTTAAAAAGAAGCTATATATTAACACTAATCGAAGCCCATAGTAATAAAATTTTAAGACAAAGCTCCCTTTAGCAAATTTGCAAATTTTGACTTTTCACTTTCATTCAAAAAACTTCCCAGTTCAATGCTTTTACCTGAGTATGAAATATATAATCTAAGGACTTCCAAAGGTGTTCTTGGTCGTTGCAATTGAACTAGTATCCACCTTTTATTTGCTTTGATGCAGGACGTCTTCCCTCGTGAGTAACGCTCAACAACTATCATGTCTCCCTCAAATTTAATAATTTCGCGAGTCTTGCCTTTCAACTGAACAAAATAAAAAGCAGCCGCAAATGCCAACGCTTCGATTCCACAAAAGGGAAGGATTAGCGGGTAACCTAGCACCAACCCTATAAGGCCTACTAGGAGACCGAAACTGGCCACTGCATAAATTAAAATTTTACAATTATCCCAACTTAGCGACATTGTTGGTCTCAACTCCCACCCGATCGGGGATTTTGATATTACATTAATCAAGGCTTTTACTCCTCATTAAATTTTTTAACACTTCGAATTGTTTAGGGTCCGTGTCTTGATTGTTTAAACCAATCGTCAATATCGGAGCTGTCCCCATTATTTTCTCCAGACTTGATTCAACAGCGTTAGGGGCAACCACATCACTCACGAGTCTATTCAACACCCAACCTAAAAATTGGACTCTTGTCTTTAAAATTGCGTCACGAGTTAATGAGGCATGATTCAAACAGCCGAGTTTATTTGAGATAACCAATATGACCGGAATATTTAATTTCGCAGCGAGGTCACATACCATCTTTTTATCATTTAAAGGAACATGCCAACCGCCAATTCCTTCGACCAAAACTATATCAGATTTTGTTTTAAAATTATCAACAAATTTACAAATTTCATCTAGTTCAATTTCTTGATTATTAAGCATTGAAGCAATATGAGGAGAGCATGGCTCTGCAAAAATATAACGGCAGATATCCTGCACTCTTATATCAATGTTAGTATTTTCATAAAGCAACTCCACATCACCATTCCGTAGACGACCATTAATCATTTCTGCCCCGGATGCTATTGGTTTAAGCCCAACCACATCGAATCCTTGAGATGCCAAATGACTCAATATTTCGCAACAAACAAATGTCTTACCGCAGCCTGTGTCCGTACCTGTGACAAACAGCTCTTTAATCAAGTTTTTCTCCACGTTATTACTTTTTCACCTTCAGTTTCTCCATCTTTAATGGTAGAGCTTGAGGCACGTCCAAATATTACTTCATAGGTCGCTGGAATCTTCCCATCTATTTTTTTTCTATTGTAAGACGCAATCACCTTTCTAATTGTGTCGGGACTGGTCAAATTTTTATTTCTCATGGAAGACGCGTTGGTAGCCCCCAATCCTTTCAGGTCTTTCATTAATTTAAGTGGTTCTTCATAATTTACGGTTAAAGTTTCCCGTTCGATTACAACATTTTGCATTCCAACATTTGCAAGATAATCGCCAATCTGGTGCATGTCTAAAAATTGAGTGGTATGAGAAAAACTCGAGTAACCTTCAAATGACTCTCTTAATTCTTTCAGGGTGTCAGGCCCAAGGGTGCTAAAGACAAAGAACCCACCCGACTTGTTTAATAGTCTGTTTACATTTGAAAAGACTTGCAAAGGATCCGGGCACCATTGAATCGACAGATTTGAATAAACCACATCGATTGAACCGGGTTTAAAAGGTAAATTTTCTGCATCAGCGCAAATAAAAAATTTTTTCTTTTTGAATATTGACGAATTAGTTTTTCTAGCCATCATCAACATAGTCTCAGCCATATCTACACAAACTAGCCTGCTTTTTGCAAACGTCTTTTGTAAAGACGGGATTATTCGGCCCGTTCCACAACCAAGCTCTAAGACCATTTTGACGTTATTATTTTTTACTTCCAGTCTTTGTAATAACCGATTGGCTACTTCTTTCTGTAGAAAATCAAAATTTTCATAACGTGATGCTGCTTTATTAAAGGTTGCACGTACCCTTGCTTTGTCCAGCGATGGTTGATCTGTTTTGTTCATTCCTTCTCCGAGGATAAAACGTCAACTAATTTGTCCAGTTGACTAAATGTGTGAAGTGCACTCAAAACAATTCTTAACCTGGATGTTCCGGCGGGAACCGTAGGCGGTCTAATTGCTTTCACGTAAAAACCGTTTTTTCTAAGCTGTTGTTCTTTTTTTATTGCCTGTTCTTCTGAATCAAACAATATTGGTTGAATAGGTGAATTACTATCTTTCGTGTCAACGCCGGCTTTTGTTGCGAGTGATTTGAAATACTTAATATTCTTTTGAAGTTGATGATACGGTTTGCCATCATTAATCAATATGCTTAGGGCCTCACTTGCCGCTGTAGCAGCAACTGGGGGAATGGCGGTATCATAGATAAAAGTGCGACAATAATTAATTAGATACTCCCTCACTTTATCTGATGATAAAATTACTCCACCAAAAGAGCCTAATGCTTTACCCAATGTAATCATTATTATTAAATTTTCTGAGCAGTGCTTGGCATTAATACTTCCTGTTGCTCCAAGACCATTATTAATAACTCCAAACCCATGAGCATCATCAATATAAAGTAAGACTTGATTTTCGCGAGAAATTGATTCAAGAGTATTTATGTCTGCTACGTCTCCATCCATACTGAATATACTTTCTGTTACAATAGCCATCTTTTCTACTGGGGTGTTCGACTGCAAAACAGGGTGGCCAAGGTGCGGATACCTTCTATGATTACAACCAGCGGACAGTACGCCATCTATTAAAGATGCGTGGTTCAGCCTGTCATGAAAAACCTTGTCTTTTTTTGTAAGCAGAGAGCTCAATGCACCTAAGTTGGCTAAATAGCCTGATGAAAATATTAGTGCTGATTCGAAACCCAATAAGCTGGATAGTCTGGTTTCTAAATCAGAGTGAGCGCTGCAACGCCCCCCAAGTAATGCCGCACTGCCTGCACCAAAGCCTGAATGGGTTAGTTCTTCTCTCACTGAAGCCACTACTTGTGGATTTATTGCCATTCCTAAATAATCATTGCTACAGAAATTAACCAACAATTCGGAGCCTATTTTAATCAGGGGTCTTTGACTAACGTTACCACTTTCAAGCTGACGAAATTGGTTTTTTCTTTTTTTTTCATTTAACCTCGAATTTAAGAAAGATACCCAATGATTAATACGCTCACCTCACTCAGACATTATTCCAAGTTTTTCCATAAGCGCCTTATCTTTATTAATCTTGGGGTTTTCTGTTGTTAACAATTCTTCGCCGTAAAAAATAGAGTTGGCGCCAGAAAAAAAACATAACGCCTGTAATTCATCTGACATTGAAGACCTTCCTGCAGACAGCCTAATGTAAGTTTTTGGCAGAATTACCCTAGCAGTTGCTATTAACCTAACCAAATCAATCGGTTCAACATCTTGCTCATCTTGAAGGGGTGTTCCTTTAACTTTAACCAGGGTGTTAATTGGTACTGATTCTGGTTGTGGCTCCATGCTAGCTATCACATGCAATAATTCAAAGCGATCGTTGTCCGTTTCACCAAGACCTATGATGCCGCCACAGCATACCTTTATTCCACTTTTCTGAACATTGTTTATAGTTTCTAGTCTTTGTTCAAAAGTCCTAGTTGTTATTATTTTTTTATAGAAATTTTCTGAGGTATCTAGATTATGATTGTAGTAATCTAACCCTGCCTCTTTTAATTTGTCTGCTTGTGACGCAGTAAGCATACCTAAAGTCATACATGTTTCTAGGCCTAACTCTTTAATTCCTTTCAATACAGGTAGTAGCACTTTAAGATCTTTATCTTTAGGTGACCTCCAAGCAGCTCCCATGCAGAATCGCCCCGCACCAGACTCCTTGGCTTTTTTTGCTTTCTCTAGTATATCTTCCACACTCATTAAAGTAGTTGTTGAGACATTGGTTTTATATCGAATACTCTGAGGACAATAAGAACAATCCTCTGGGCAAGCACCGCTTTTTATATTTACTAATGTGCTTAACTGCACAGTATTAGGTTCAAAATTTGCGTTATGAATTGAATGTGCTTTAGAAATAAGGTCATTAAAGGGAAGACTATACAACCCCTTAATTATCTCGACTGTGGGCTTCTCTTCTTTCCCGATAACACTTCTATCACTCTTAATTACTATGTCAATATCTGTAATCATTTCTCTAGTAAACAAAAAAATAAGTCTGAAGTTTACAATGTTCGGAGCTATATATCCACATTTGATGTGTTCAATGCATTCTGTTGAATAAAATCCCTTCTCGGCTCAACTTGGTCACCCATAAGAGTGGAGAAGATCACTGTTGCCTTCTCTTCATCTTTGATATCGACTTGAAGTAAATTTCTTGTCTCGGGATTCATTGTAGTTTCCCATAATTGTTCTGGATTCATTTCTCCCAAGCCTTTATAACGTTGCAAGCTGGAACCTTTTTTTGAGTTATTAACACAATACCCGATAGCAGAGCCAACATTATGAAAATCTTTTGGCTGATCTTGTTTATGCTTAACTTGCACAAGGCAATTAGCAAACAATTTGTCGAACAATCTCCTATATTTATCAAAATCATCAGATAAAAAGAAATTCGAAGCCAAAACAATTTTACCGCTTACTCCTTTCTGCTCATAAGACATCTCCAATTTGCATTTAAGATTCCCCTCGTCCTTTACGCTATGCTTCTTAATTGCCAACGACTTTATGTCGTCAAATTTTAAAATTAAATGTTTAAGAAGTTTCTCCATAGACTCTTTTGTGTAGTCTGCTGGTAGGATATTTGTTTTCATTAAAGCATCAAGTAAAAACGGAGGATACTTAGCTTCAAGGATCATTCTGCAATTTTCAAATTCTAAATATTGAGACCCCAGTTCCTGTAGTTGCCGGTTTTCAAGCTTCTCTTTATCAACGAAAAATTCTAAGTTAACAAGTGCAGACTCAAGATAGAAGGCCTGCAACTGATCATCATTTGCAATATATCTCTCGACTTTACCCTTTTTTACCTTGTATAACGGCGGTTGCGCAATATAAATATGGTTCGAACGAACTAAATCAAACATTTCTCTGTAAAAAAAAGTTAACAGTAATGTTCTAATATGTGAGCCATCTACATCAGCGTCCGTCATGATTATTACCCTATGATATCTTAAAGAATCACGGTCGTATTCGCTCTTTATTCCACACCCCAAAGCTGTTACTAAACTAGCCACTTCCTGAGAAGATAAAATTCTGTCTGGCCGCGCTTTCTCGACATTTAATATTTTACCTTTTAAAGGCAGAATTGCTTGAAACTTCCTATCTCTTCCTTGTTTTGCGGAACCACCCGCTGAATCGCCTTCTACGATGAATAACTCTGATGCTGCTGGATCTTTTTCTTGGCAATCAGCCAATTTACCTGGCAGGCCGGCCACATCAAGCGCTGACTTTCTTCTGGTTAATTCCCTTGCTTTCCTGGCGGCCTCTCTAGCTCTAGCAGCCTCAATAGTTTTATTAATGATAGTCTTTGCTACGGCAGGCTTTTCAAGCAAAAAACTTTCGAGTGTTTCAGAAACTATTTGTTCTACTACAGGTTTAACTTCACTAGAGACCAACTTATCTTTAGTTTGCGATGAAAACTTGGGGTCTGGAACTTTTACGCTCACGATAGAAGTTAATCCTTCGCGGATATCATCCCCGGTTATATTTGGCTTTGACTTTACGGCAGATAATTGTTTTTCTACAAATTGATTGAAGGTTCTTGTTAGACCCGAACGGAATCCCGATAAATGTGAACCCCCGTCTCTTTGAGGAATATTGTTTGTATAACAAAAACAAGTTTCGTGATAAGAGTCAGTCCATTGTAGAGATAATTGCACCTCTATATCTGACTTGGTGGAGACTAAACTAATTATTTCATGATGCAACGTGGTTTTTGTTTTATTCAAATGTTCTACGTAGGATGAAATACCACCGGAGTAATTAAATTCCTGTCTTATATTGTTACTTATATCAACCAAAGTAATAGATAAACCCGAATTTAAGAAAGCCAATTCTCTCAATCGCTTCGCTAATAGATCAATGTTGAATTTTCTATTGGGGAACGTTGATGGGCTTGGAAAAAATTTAATCTTTGTTCCGCTCTTTTGACTAGTAGAAACAACTTCAATTGGAGCCTCGGGCACTCCGTCTATGTAAGTCTGGTGCCAAACCTGCCCTTCTCGACAAATTTCTAGTTCTAGCTTCTGAGATAAGGCATTTACCACCGACACTCCGACACCGTGCAAGCCTCCAGCAACTTTGTACGTATTATCATCAAACTTTCCACCTGCGTGTAAAGTAGTCATTATAACCTCTGCAGCAGAAACCTTTTCTTCCTCATGAATGTCAACTGGGATCCCTCTGCCATCATCAGAAACAGCAACCGAATTATCAGGGAAAACCTCTACGACTATTGAGCTACAAAAGCCAGCTAGAGACTCGTCGACTGAATTATCTACGACTTCAAAAACCATATGATGCAAGCCAGTGCCATCATCGGTATCCCCAATATACATCCCAGGCCTTTTTTTTACCGCATCAAGGCCCTTTAAAACCTTGATGCTTTTAGAATCATAGCTCATCAACAATTACCTTCTTTACGTTATATTGCCTTGTTTCACGTGAAACACCTTATGCCCCTCATTATCAAGAAACTCCATTATATCAGGCTGGATACTGCTCAGAACTTTCTGCCCACTCAATCTTAATATTTTACCGATTAAGCACCTTTGCTTCACATTATCCAGCTCGGCGCTTAAATCATCTACTAGAAATATCGGTTTAGCAGGCCCGTTTTCACTGATATACTCGTGTAAAGCTATTATCGATTCGAATGCTACGGATTTTAACTGTCCCTTTGAAAGTCGCTTTGCGCCGGATTT
>MDSV01115731.1_pt1 | contig 11059 bp, 12 predicted proteins | sample 810851 | NCBI WGS metagenome assembly MDSV01 (sample SAMN05326640, study PRJNA326480) | marine metagenome | isolation source: seawater | place: Atlantic Ocean: North East | collected 2012 | reverse complement strand
TTAAATCAAGAGACAACAATGGGGAGCGCTGCTTAATGGATTCTAATAAAATAAAAAGAGGTCTTGGAAGAGGTTTATCATCTCTAATTGGTGAAACTAAAGTTGAAAATCATAAAAATAAACTTTCAGTTAGCGAGCTTGTATCAAACAAATATCAACCAAGAAAAATATTTGATGAAGAAAATTTAAATGAGCTTGCAAATTCAATTAGAGAAAGAGGGATACTACAACCAATTATTGTAAGAAAATCCAACGATGAACAATCAAAGTACGAAATAATTGCAGGAGAGAGAAGGTGGCTCGCGGCGCAAAAAATTGGTCTTCATGATGTACCAGTGCTGATAATTGAGGCGGATGACTTAAAATCTTTGGAATTCGCAATAGTTGAAAATGTTCAAAGACATGATTTAAATCCCTTAGAAGAAGCACAAGGGTATAAAAGACTAATAGATCAGTTCTCATATGACCAAGAAAAAGTTTCAAAATTTATAGGTAAAAGTAGAAGTTATATTGCAAATACACTTAGACTTTTGTCTCTCCCTGATGAAGTGGTAAAATTAATTGAAAATCAGAAGTTATCAGCTGGTCATGCAAAAATTTTAGTTGGTTTAGAAAATGCAAGTTTTGTAGCTAATAAAATAGTTGAGAACAAACTTTCAGTTAGACAAGCTGAAAATTTTGTAAAATTATTTAAAAATAAAAGACAAAAACCAGCTTACTCAAAGGATACAAATATAATGCATTTAGAAATGTCTGTAGTAAATAAAGTTGGTTTAAATGTAGAAATAAAAAATAGAAAAAATAATAAAGGAAAAATTATATTTGAATATAAAGATCTAGATCAACTTAATAAAATTATAGATATTATTAAAGTTAATTATTAGTTTTTTTTGATACTAAATTTAAAATAAAATCAGAAACAAGATTTATCGAATTATTAAGATTTTTCTTTATTAAAAATTCCAATTCATTAAGCTTAAATATTAGTTTTTTTATATTTTCAGGTTTACACTGATAAATCTGCTGTTTTATTATTTCTTTATCTTTCCAAAAAATGGCTGGTTTTGCTGAAGATATTGTCAAATCTATATTATTATTAATTTTATATTCGCTTGAAAGTACTAATATTTTTTTGAGTTTGTTTAAAAATGTTCTAATAATTAAAACACCATCATCATTAGAAAAATTATTTTCATTTAATATATAAAACATTTTCCTCTTATTATTAAGCAAACAACTATCCACCAGCTCAGAAACACTAAAATTTTCGTCTAGATTTGTCAACTTTGATATAATTTCTGCATTAATTTTATTTCCATTTTTGCAATAATATTCAATTTTTACAAGGTCACTAATCAGTTTCATTCTGTCAGCATTACACTTGCTAACAACTGAATTTATATCGTATTGAGATAATAAAATTTTACGTTCTTGTAAAAAATTAGATGCTAATTTAAATAATGTTTGGTCATTATCAGGATAGAAAGCAATGCAAATTAACTTCTTATCTTTTTCAAAAAGTGATCTTAATTTTGATTTTTTTTCAAGATATTCACTATTTAGTATAATAGTAGTTTTGTCTAAATTTTCATTCTGAATCTTATTTAAAACAACTAAGATTTTACCAGTTACTCTTTTGATAAGTATCTTTTTTTCGTCTTCAAAAAGTGAATTTGTTTGAATATTTTCAATTAAAATATTTGGATTATCTAATAGTTCTTTTTCATCATATTTCAAAATTTGATTTTGATTTTTGAAAATTTTATCTGTTGTTTCTTTTTTTAAACCCTCATTATTTCCAAATAGTAAAAATAATTTATTTATATTTAAATTAATTTTTTTTATTTCATAATACTTGATGATCATCTTAGTAATTCCAATTCAAAGATTAGTTTATCAGAAAAGGATTTGGAAAAATTTTGCTTAATAGTATTTTCATATTCTCTCTCTTGGAATTTATCAGATATACTTTCAAATAATTTTTCGTCGTTAAATGAAATCTTCTTATTATGTGATACTATTTCAAATATAACTTCTGCTGTTAACTCATAATTAGATATTTTTCCTGTCTTATCTTTTGAAAGTACATTTTTTTTGTATATTGTTTCTGCTTCAATAAAAAATTTGTTCTCTGCGTCTTCTTTTTTGTATTGAGCTAGGTTGGACCTTAAGTAATTATTTAGAGCTGTATCTCCCTTTAAAGTAATATTTTCAATTGAAAACTTATAATCTTTTTTATCTAAATAAATTGGAGAAAAACCACAACCAAATGTAAAGAAAATTAACAGCAAAAATATGTTTTTTATTTTCATTTAATTTGTCAGTATATTAATTAGTTTACCTGGAATAAAAATTTTCTTTTTTATTGTTTTATTTTCCAAATAACTTTTTAATTTTAAATTATCCTTTACTTTACCTATTAAGTCATTTTCTGAAATATTTTTGTCTGATTTTATAACTTGTCTTGTTTTACCATTAATTTGAATCACAATATTTATCTCATTTTCAATTAACAGTTCTTTATTAACTTTAGGCCAAACTGGATTTTTTTCTAAATTAAGTATTTCAGAGCATTCTGAAGCAAAGTGGGGAATTACAGGACTCATTGCTATTAATATTTTGCTATAATTTTTAATCCATTTTTCCTTATCAATTTTTTCAGCTATTAATTTGTTTAGTTTGGAGTAAATTTCATGGAAATTAGCTATAATTTTATTATAGCTAAACGTCTCTATATTGTGCTCTACATCTTTAATAAAATGAGCTGTTATTTTTTCAAGAGTATTATTTTTGATTTTTGGGTGATTACAATTAATCTCTTTCAAGATTTTTTGATTAAGTGACCAAAGCTTCTGTATAAACTTAAAAGAAGAATTCATTCCCTCGTCAGACCACTGAACATCTTTTTCTGGCGGACTATCTGACAAAATGAATAATCTAACAGAATCAGCTCCATAGTTTTTAATTATTTCCTCAGGATCAATTGTATTTCTTTTTGACTTAGACATAGATTCAGATGGTCCTACTTTAATTTTATGATCACTCTCATTTTTAAGATATTTTTTACCCCCAATAGTTACGACTTCTTCGGGACTTACCCAATTATTGTTCATATCTTTATAGGTCTCATGGCAAACCATGCCTTGAGTAAATAAACCTTTAAAAGGTTCCTTCTCATTAAATTTTTTATTTTGGTAAGATAATGCATGCATAAAAAACCTTGAGTAAAGTAAATGTAATATTGCATGTTCAACTCCACCAATATATTGATCTACTGGCATCCAATAGTTTATTTCATCTTGATTAAACCCGTAATCAGAATTGTTAGGTGAACAAAATCTCAAAAAATACCATGAAGAATCAACAAATGTATCTAAGGTGTCTGTTTCCCTTTTATATTTTTTTTTATTTATTTTTATGTTTTCCCATTCATCCATTTCCTCAAGAGGATTACCATTAGAATTAAATTTTTGAATTTTAGGTAATCTAACTGGTAGCATATCAACAGGAACTTTTGTTGGAGTATTATTCTCGTCATAAATAATTGGTATTGGACAACCCCAATATCTCTGCCTAGATATACCCCAATCCTTCAATCTAAAATTAGTTTTTTTTTTACCCAATTTATGTTTTTCTAGAATTTCTATAGTTTTTTTAATAGATTCTTCAGGTGCTTTTAAGCCATCTAAAAATTTAGAGTTAATCAATTTTCCTGGTCCTGTGTAAGCTTTATTGTTTATATCTATTTCTTCATTTTTATCAGGTTCAACTACCTGTGTTATTTTTAAATTATATTTACTTGCAAAATCCAAGTCTCTTTGATCATGGGCTGGGCATCCAAATACAGCACCTAGTCCGTAATCCATTAAAACAAAATTAGCAAAATATACTGGAACTTTTATGCTTTCATCCAATGGATTAATTGCTAGTAAATCTGTTTTAAAACCTATTTTATCAGCTACAGCAATTGACTCTTCTGTTGTACCAGTCCGAGAACAGTCTTGCTTAAATTTTTTAAAATTTAAATCATTTTCGTAGAATTTAGAAATTGGATGATCAACAGAGACTGCTAAAAAAGACATTCCAAATAAAGTATCTGGCCTTGTGGTGTAACAAGGTATTTCTTTAACATCTTTGTTAGTATCTATTTTAAAGTTAATTTCACATCCATATGATTTTCCAATCCAGTTTTCTTGCATAACTTTAACTTTATTGGGCCAATCGTTAAGATTTTCTAAACTATTTAGTAATTCATTAGAAAATTTTGAAATTTTAAAAAACCATTGATTTAGTTTTTTTCTTTCTACAGGTGCTCCTGACCTCCAGCCTTTTCCGTCAATGACCTGTTCATTAGCTAATACAGTTTGATCGATTGGATCCCAATTTACGTAGTTTTCTTTCCTATAAACAAGTCCTTTGTCGTACAATTCTAAAAAAAACTTTTGTTGATGCTTATAGTAATCTGGTGAACACGTAGATATTTCTCTATCCCAATCAATTGATAAGCCTAATTTTTTAAGTTGAGACTTCATCACAGAAATATTTTTTTTTGTCCAAGACTCAGGATTAAGATTATTTTGTCTTGCAGCATTTTCAGCAGGCATTCCAAATGAGTCCCAACCCATTGGATGAAGCACATTAAAATTTTGCAGTGTCTTATATCGTGCCAATACATCACCTATTGTATAGTTTCTCACGTGTCCCATATGTATCTTGCCTGAAGGATATGGAAACATTTCAAGGCAGTAATATTTTTTTTTACTTTTATCTATCTTGCTAGAAAATGTTTTATTTTCTTCCCAATTTCTTTGCCACTTTTGTTCAATTTGTTTAAAATTGTATCTTTCCACTGAGATAAAACGGTTATTTAGAGATTACTTTTGGAACAGTATAGGGTTTAAAATTTTTATCTTTCTTTTGCACTTCATAAATCTTGGCAGTTTTGAGTATTCTTTTCTTAAGTTCTTTGATTAGGCTTTCAGAACCATTTGATACAACACATTTATTATTCAAATCGCAAACTTTTTTAAAAACTTTTATATCAAGAGCATCACTTCTAATTTCATTAGTTAAAAATCTTATTGTAATTTTGATATTTTCATTAGAGCTCTGATTGTTTGAGTACCAATCAGTTATAATAATACCACCACTATAATTAACTGATGCCAAGGGTATGAAATCAATTGTGTCTAGTGAGGCCCTCCATAATTCATTTGAGCTTGCAAATTCGAAATTTCTTGATCCTCCAACATCTCCTACTTTATCCATTAAGCGGAAACCTCTTCCTTCCTCCATGTTTTTTTTAACCCTTAATTTAGGGTCAGGAGGATATTTTCTTGCATCTGCCCCTGTTCCACACGAATTTAATAAAAAGGGAACTAAACTTATAAAAAATGCCAATTTAATGAATTTTTTTGAATGCATAGCTAAATAATAGAAATTATTAAGTTAAAATAGATATAATTCAAATATCTCTAAAAACATAGAAGATTTAATATATGATTATTGTTGCAAAAATACAACACAAATAGAAATTATAGTTTTATTCAATAAAATTTCCGAAAAGCTAAAAAAAAAAAAATATAAGTGCAATGTTTATTATTAATAATAACAATTAAAAATAAGGAGTAATTAATATGAACAATTTAAAAAAAGTAGGACTAACTGCTCTAGCAGGTGCTCTTGTATCAGTATCAGCTAACGCAGCAAGTATGTCAGTAAGCGGTGGCGCAAGCATCGAATTTGCTGGTGAAGAAAAACAAACAACCGGAAACGGTTGGTCAATGAATGACGGTTTAACATTCTCAGCGTCTGGTGAAATGGACAATGGTTGGAATGTAAGTGTTAGTCAAATTATCGACTCAAGTGATGGTGCTGCCGGTGCAATCATGGATACTAGAATCCTTACAATCGACATGGGTGATTCTGGAACTTTAACTTTTGCTGGTGACGGTGGAAGTTCAGTTTTAGATGCAATCGATGATGTTACACCTACGGCTAACGAAGAGTCATTTGATGATGTAACAGGTGCTGATGTTATTCCTGGAGGAACTGGTGGAAATAACATGTTCCATTATTCTAATGGATCTTTAATGGACGGTTTAACAGTATCAGCTTCATACACTCCATCAGACGGAACTACCCAAGTAGAAAGTTCATCTGACTACGGTATTAAGTTTACTGGTATTGAAGGTTTAACTATCGGCGCTGCTGCTGGTGAGGATAACACTGCGGCTGCCTCTTTAGATTTGACTAACATGTATGTTACTTACACTATGGATGCTTTCTCAGTAGGTTACCAAACTTCAGAGTCAGACTCTGAAACTGCTGATGCTGATTTAGATTATACTGCGATTGGTGTTTCTTATGCTGTAAGTGATGAAATGTCTATTTCTTTAAACTCATCAGAAATTCAATATGAAAATAGTTCATTATCTGATCAAGAGGCAACTGGTATTTCTGTATCATACGTAATGGGATCAATGACTGTCAGTGCAAACCACAACACAGTTGATAACATTGCTGGAACATCTACAGATGACAGATCTGGTTATGCAATAGGTTTATCATTTGCATTCTAATTAATTTAGATACAAATTATTTAAAAGGCCCCTTTTTGGGGCCTTTTTTTTGTTATTTGATTAAATCGTTAACTCTTGAAAAAATTGAATTTTGATTGTGTGCCCAATTTTCCATTAACGCACTTGCTTCTTTAGTTAATTTGTAAAATTTTTCTCTTTTATCTTTTTCATTAACATCTTTTTCAAGAAAATTTATTTTACATCCCTCTTTCAAAATGTTTTGAATAGTTGACCTGCTTACAACTTTGGGAGAAATGTTGTAACAAATGTCTTCGAGCGTTGTTCTTTTTTCAGGTTGAGAACTGATATAAAAAACTAATAGAATATGTTGTCTTGTTTTAAATAAAAATTCTTTTAGTGGATCTTTTCTAGATTGAATTGAACTATGAATATCATTGTAAAGTTGTGAAAAGATTTTTTCCATAGATTTTATTAAAATTTAAATATTTTAACTAATAGTAATCTTTATACATTACAGCTATGTGACAAATAAATATTGAAACCTATTTTGGGTTATTATATTGAGGTTAGTTAGTGGTATATAAGCAACACTGTGATTAAAATTTATACTACTTAATTTATTAATAAATATTAATAGTAATTAAAAATTATTTTAATTGTTGTTTTTACATACTTATTCAAAACTATTTATTACATTTTTATGTATTTAAATTTTAATAGTAAAATTTAAACTTTTCTAATATCTGACTTTATATATATGGAGTTCGTTAATGTTAATTATTAATAATAAACGAAAGGTTAAATTAATATGAACAATTTAAAAAAAGTAGGACTAACTGCTCTAGCAGGTGCTCTTGTATCAGTATCAGCTAATGCAGCAGAAGTTTCTGTAAGTGGTGGTGCAAAATTAACCTTTACAGGTCAAGAAAAAAACACTCAAGGTAACGGCTGGTCAATGACTGACGGTTTAACATTCTCAGCGTCTGGTGAATTAGATAACGGTTTTGTTGTTACTGTTGACCAAATTCTAGACTCAAGTGATGGTGCTGCCGGTGCAATCATGGATACTAGAATCATGACAATTGATATGGGTGATTCTGGAACTTTAACTTTCTCAGGTACTGGTGGAAGTTCAGTTTTAGATGCAATAGATGATGTTACACCAAAAGCAGGATTAGAAGAGTCTTGGGATATAATCTCAGGTGCTGACATTCTTCCAGGTGGAACAGGTGGAGATGATATGTTCACTTATGATAATTCATCTTTAATGGACGGTTTAACATTATCAGCTTCATACACTCCATCAGACGGAACTAGTGAAGTTGAAAGTTCATCTGACTATGGTCTTAAGTATACTGGTATTGAAGGATTAACTATCGGTGCTGGCGCTGGTGAAGATAATTCTGCTGCAGCTTCTATAGATTTGACTAACATGTATGTTACTTACACTATGGATGCTTTCTCAGTAGGTTACCAAGCATCAGAAGCAGATTCAGAAACTGCTAATGCAGATAAAGATTTCCAAGCGATTGGTCTTTCTTATGCTGTAAGTGAGGATTTATCAGTCTCTATAAATTCTTCAACAATTGAGTTTGAAAACAGTTCTTTATCTGATCAAGAAGCTACAGGTTTTGGTATTTCATACACTATGGGATCTATGACTTTAGCAGGTACTCATAACTCAGTTGATAATGTTGCTGGAACATCAACATCAGATATATCTGGTTACGAAGTTGCTTTATCATTTGCGTTCTAATTAATTTAGATACAAATTATTTAAAAGGCCCCTTTTTGGGGCCTTTTTTTTGTTCAAAATAAGATATTCCAGCAAAAGATAAAGAGTTTACAAGATTTAGTTTTTTAATATTTCTTAAAGACACTCCACCTAAAGCTATAACGTCTTTTTTAGTTAGCTTTTTAAGTAGTTTAAATCTGTTAATACCTAAATAATTTTTATTTTTTTTAAATAAAGAAGATAAAAAAATTTTCTTAACCTTTTGTTTCTCTTTAATTTTAATTTCTCTAAGAGTATGAGCTGAACCAATGATATTAAATTTTTCCTTTAAAGAGTATGATAGATGGCTCAAGTCGTTATTGAATGAAGGAATATAAACACCATCTAAATCCAGCTTGATTGCTAATTTTACATTGTTTGATAGATAAAATTTAAGTGTTTTTTTCTTACAATAATTTTGTATTTTTTGGATGAGATGTTCATCCACTTTTTTAGACACATAGTTTCTAAAAATGATGATTGTTTGCTTGTCTTGCTTACCGATATTATTTGTATCAAATTTATTAATGAAGTAATATTTTCTCATCATAATAATATGCATAATACAGTTCAAAATTTAATAAATATTGAAAAGAACATACAATCCAATTTAATTGATTTAAATATAAATAATCAAACAAAAATTATTGCAGTATCAAAGACTTTTGGTGTAGAAAAAATTTTACCACTTATTAATCATGGTCACGTTGATTTTGGAGAGAATAAAGTTCAAGAGGCAATAGATAAATGGACTGAAATAAGGAAAGAAAACTCAAATGTAAAATTGCATATGATTGGGAAACTTCAAACAAATAAAGTTAAATATGCTGTAAAATTATTTGATTATATTCATTCGGTTGACAATGAAAAACTAGCAAGAAAAATCTCTGAGGAAGATAAAAAAATAAATAAAAATATCAAAATTTTCATTCAAGTAAATATAGGTGACGAAGATCAAAAATCTGGCGTTAGTAAAGCAGATGCATATAAACTGGTGTCTTATTGTAAAGAAGTAAAACTAGAAGTTATTGGTTTGATGTGTATTCCTCCATTAGATAAAGATCCTACCAATTATTTTAAAGAGATGAGTAAGCTAAATAAAGATTTTGGTTTTTCCGAATTAAGTATGGGAATGTCATCTGATTATTTAAAAGCTACCGAATATCTTTCTACTTATGTAAGAATTGGCTCAAGTATTTTTGGTCAAAGATTTTAAACTATTTTTATTGTAGAATTTTTTCTAATTAATTTTAACATTATTAGAAAGTCTTTCTTTTTTAATGCCACGCACCCTGCAGTAGGTTTATAATTGTTTGTTAAATGTATAAAAATACAGCTCCCACGTCCAACTTTTGGATTTTTAAAATTATACTTTATAGGAATTAATAAATCGTATTTATGATCTTTTCTTAAAAGTTTCTCGTGTTTAACATAATTATTTACTGTGATTAATTTGTTGTATTTCTTTGGAAAATTTAAATCATCACACCATCCCAGATATTTTGTGATTTTAACACATTTAAGTTTTGTTTCTGGCTTATTTAATCTATCTTTGCGGTAATAAAGATGCTCAATTTTAAAGACTCCTTTAGGGGTTTTATAATCTCCCTCCTTTTTAAATAAAGTGGTACCATTTTTACCACTACAACATTTGAAAAAAAAATCATCAATCTGAAGAGTATGTTTATTTTTTAAAAAAATTGTCATATCTTTATTATTATGAGTAATCAAAATTTAATAATATACAAATTTAATTCTTTATACCACACCCTTAAAGAACTTGAGCAAGATTTAAATTTTGAAGTATTTCAGGCTACAAATGAGAAAGATTTAAAAAATTTAATTTCAGCTTTACAAAACAATTTAATTATCACATTAAAAAAAAATTGTAATGAAAATCACTATATTGTACTAGATAAATTACCAATTAGATTTTCTAAGTTAGTAGAAAATTTAAATATTAAATTTTTAAAAAATAAATTTGTTCGTCAATCAAAAATAGAAATTAAAAATTATTCAATAGATTTAAATTCTAGGAAAATTTCTTTTAATGATACTACACTGAAATTAACTGAAAAAGAGATAAATACTATTATTTATTTATCAAATAAAAAAAAACCAATCCGTATCCAAGAATTACAAACTAAGGTATGGGGGTATCAATCAGGCATTGAAACCCACACTGTTGAAACTCATATTTATAGGTTAAGGAAAAAAATATTAAAAACTTTTGAGGATGAAAATTTTTTAGTGAGTAAGAAAAATGGTTATCAAATCGCTTAAAAAAAACCCTATAGTTAAAGATTTGTATTCAAAAAAATATAAACCGAAAATAGTTAAACCAAAAAAAGGTAGAGGAAGTTTTAGAAGAATTAAAAAAGCTTAAATTCTTGCTCCAATCTTTTGTATAATTTTTGAGGACAATTCAGTCCCTTTAACCAGACTTTCTCTTGGGGTTAATTTATTTATTATACCGTGTAAATATCCTGCAGCAAATAAATCTCCAGCACCAGTTAAATCAATTATATTTAGATTTTTTTCAGCAGCACATTCTATAATTTCTCCATTATCTAACGCTATTGCTCCTTTTTCCCCTCTGGTAATTACAAAATTTTTATTTAAATTTTTAATAAAATTTATTGCTTCATCAAAAGATTTAGCATCAATTAATGATAATATTTCTTGTTCGTTAGCGAAAATGATATCAAGTTTATTCTTAACTAGCTCTAAAAATTGAGTTTTA
>MDSV01249431.1_pt1 | contig 11061 bp, 13 predicted proteins | sample 810851 | NCBI WGS metagenome assembly MDSV01 (sample SAMN05326640, study PRJNA326480) | marine metagenome | isolation source: seawater | place: Atlantic Ocean: North East | collected 2012 | reverse complement strand
GGAAGGAAAAACTTATCCTTATTTTCCTCTTGATGTCTCGTCTGCTTCTCATCCCTTTTATACTGGTAAACAAAATCTTGTAGATACTGCTGGAAGAGTTGATAAATTCAGAAAGCGTTTTGGAAATAAAACTAAAGTTACTCCAGTAGCCGAATCTGCACAGGAGGAGACTCCTGTTGAAAAAGCTATGGTTGAAAAAACAGTTACTGAAGAAGTACATGCAAAAGAACAAGTAGTTGAAGAAACAGTAGCTGAAGAAACTATAATTGAAGAAACTCCTGCAGAAGAAACTACTGAAGAAGAAGGCTCTTCTGCAGACAAATAGTTAATTTAAAAACAAAAAAAAGACGTTTAATGCGTCTTTTTTTTAACTTTACTCAATTATCCTCTTAGAAATGAACTTTACTATTTTCTTAGAAATCTTCCTTTTATTTTGCTTTGGTATGAGTTGTTGTTCTGTTCTAGTAATAAGAGTAACTTCATTATCATTGGAATCAAATCCGATTTCCTTATTTGATACGTCATTGGCTACAATTAAATCAAGTTCTTTATTTTTGAGTTTTTTTTCTGCATTTTCTAATAGATTATCTGTTTCTGCTGCAAATCCAACAACATAAGGTCTTTGTTCCAACTCACTAACGGACTTTAAGATATCTTGATTTTCTTGAAGTCTTAGATGTATTGGAGAATTATTACCTTTCTTTTTAATTTTAGAATTTTTAAATTCTGCAGGACGGTAATCAGATACAGCTGCTGTACCAATGTAAACGTCTTTGCCTTGTATATGATGCATAACAGCCTCATACATTTCTTTAGCGGTTTGAACAGAAACCTTATGGCAATTGGGAGGGGTATCTAAGTTCACTGGTCCGCTGATTAGTGTTACTTTTGCTCCTGATTCAACCGCAGCTTCTGCCAAACTATAACCCATCTTTCCAGAGCTCTTATTGGTAATATACCTTACGGGGTCTATGGGTTCTTGTGTAGGACCTGCTGTTATTAAAACACTCTTTCCTGACATTTCTCCTTGAGCGAACGAAGATGAAAACAATTCTAAGATCTCCAGAGGTTCTAACATTCGTCCTAATCCAATATCTCCACAAGCTTGTTCGCCAGAACCTGGTCCACAAATTTTAAAACCCTTATTAATTAAGCTGTTTAAATTATCTTGAGTTCTTTTATCATTCCACATAGCCTGGTTCATCGCTGGAGCTAATGAAATAGGACCATCAAAAGCGAGAGTTACACTTGAAAGCAGATCATCTGCTTTTCCAGAAGCCAATCTAGCTAGAGAATTTGCCGTAGTAGGTGCTATAAGTATGCCGTCAGACCATTTAGCTAACTCAATATGGCCCATAGCAGCCTCAGCTTCTGCATCAAGAAGCTCACTAGATACTCTGTTTCCAGATAAAGCTTGCAAAGTAAGAGGGGTAATAAACTCTTTAGCAGACTCAGTCATAACGACTCGCACGGAGCTCCCTGCTTTCTTCAGATATCTTACTATTTCAGCAGACTTATAAGCAGCTATACCGCCAGTTACGCCTAATAAAACGTTTTTATTTGCTAATGAATTCAAAATTATGTCTTAAAAAATAAAAGATTATACAGTCTTAATCTTGCTTTCTGTTAATGGTTCTAGTATAAAACGCGCCTTCGTTGAAGAAAATTTATAAAAATATTATGTCAAAAGTCTGTCAAGTTACTGGGAAAAAACCACAAGCTGGAAATAATGTTTCTCATGCTAAAAATCGTAATAAGAGAACTTTCCAGCCAAACTTACACAAACATAAGTTTTGGGTAGAATCTGAAAATAGATATATCAGTTTAACCGTGTCTGCTAACGGAATGAGAACAATTGATAAGAATGGTATAGATAAAGTTCTTTCGGATATGAGAGCTCGTGGAGAAAAGATATGAGAGAAAAAATTAGACTAGTCTCTTCTGCTGGTACTGGACACTTTTATACAACAGATAAGAATAAATCTGCTATGCCAGACAAAATGGAAATTAAGAAATTTGATCCTGTTATAAGAAAACATGTTCTTTATACAGAGTCAAAAATTAAGTAATTCCTGCGGCCTCCTTAATAAACTTCTTTTTTAAGAACTCGGTTTCGTTTGTAAGGTTAAAAGCAAGATTTCTACCTAACTTTATCCAAGGATTCTTTGATCCGAAACCCCTCTTAAAAGCTTCCATTAGTGTTGTCATTTTAAGATTTATCTTCTCTCTTGAATCACTATATGCTCTCAGCATTTTCTGATCTGCAATATCAATTCCCTCTCTTCTGAGTAACAATATTCTTTCAGAAAGATCTATTACATCAGATAGACCTAAATTCAAGCCCTGTCCAGCTAACGGGTGAATGGTATGAGCTGCATCTCCAACCAGGACAGTCCTTTTTGAAAAATACTCTTTTGCATGCAATTGGTGAAGAGGAAATGAGGATATTTCTTCACGAATTTTAAAACATCCAAATTTACTTTCTGTCTTTAACTTTAATTCTTTTAAAAAGTCAGAAGTGTCTATAGATAACAGTTTATCGGCATAAGCTTTATCAGCTGACCAAATCAAAGAAGCTAGCTCCTCTCCTTCAACCATAACTGGAAGTATAGCTATAGGTCCAGTACTAGTAAAAATCTGATATGCCGTCTCATTAATAGGAATTTCTAATTCCAACAGACTAACAATAGCTGTTTGTTCATAACTCCAAGTACGTATGGGTATAGATGATAAATCTCTAATTGATGACATGGATCCATCTGAGCCCACTATTAAGCTAGCTTTCAAGCTTAAGCCAGAATCAGTTTGGACTTCAATTGATTCATGCCCTTCATTAATTGATGATACTGAAATATTTTCTACAAGGTCTACGTTTGGAAGCTCTTGAAGTAAATCATACAACGATCTTAATACATTATTATTATGAGCAACCTTTCCGAGCTTACTTTTAGAAATATCTTTGGCATTAAATATAATTTTAGAAGATCCTTCAGAATCCCAGACTTCTATATTAGTGAATTCTTTCGAGCTCAGATTAATTTTTTCCCATATCCCTATCTTATTAAAAAAATCAATAGAGTTTAAATTTAAGGATGCGGTTTTTCCTTTAAAAAGCTCAGTCTGTTGGATTTTTGAAGGAGATCCTTTATCCAATAAACATATTTTCATTCCAGCTTGTCCCAACAAGAGAGAAAGAGAGGCCCCCACTACACCACCTCCAACTATAATAGCTTCGTATTTCACTTAAGACTGAACAGTATTTTCTACTTCTTCAATAGATCTAGGGATATCAGAGGTTAAAATTTCAAAGTCTTTATCGGTTACCAAAACATCATCTTCGATTCTTATACCTATTCCTTTCCACTTATCATCAACACCTTCTAGAGAATCTAAAATATAAATGCCTGGTTCTATAGTCATGACCATGCCTGGTTCAAGATCTCTCCAGTCACCATCTTGCTTATAGCTACCTACATCATGCACATCCATTCCTAACCAATGTCCTATTCTGTGCATGTAAAATTTAGAATACTCTCCATTATCTATTGCCTTTTTCTTGCTGCTCTTAATAATTCCTAAATCAATCAATCCTTCCACAATAACTTCAACTGATTTTTCATGAGCTAAATTCCATTTATTTCCCGGTTTCAGCTGATCCATAGACTGTCTATGTGCCTCTAATACGACAGAATAGATTTGTTTTTGCTCTTCAGTAAAAGAACCATTCACTGGAAATGTTCTTGTAACATCAGATGCGTAGTATTTGTACTCACAACCTGCATCAACCAAAACCACGTCTCCGTCTTTAAGTACGCTGTTATTCTCTACGTAATGCAATATACAGGCATTATTACCCCCACCAACTATAGAGTTGTAAGCAGGTGCTCTGGCGCCATTCTTATTAAAAGCATATAGATACTCTGCTTCAAGTTGATATTCATACATTCCTGGTTTTACAGCTTTCATTGCCCTTATATGAGCCTCAGTTGTTATTTCAGCTGCTTGTTTCATAACCTCAATCTCTTCATCAGATTTTAATAATCTCATCTCGTGAATTATTGAATCTAACGAAAGTAGATTTTGAGGAGGTTCAGCTCCAGCCCTAGTGTTTAGTCTTATTTGATCAACCCATGTACTTATTCTTTTATCTAAGCCACAGGGAGAGCTCATCGAATAATAAATATTCTTAGCTCCTTCCAACAACTCAGGCATTAAAGAGTCTACAGAAGAGATACTTAAAGACTTATCTGCATCAAATTCCTTTACAGCTCCTTTTTGACCTGAACGAAACCCATCCCATTGCTCTTTCAGAGGATCTCTATCTCTGCAAAAAATTATAAAATTATCTTTTTTTTCGTACGGTCTAATTAGTAATATAGATTCAGGTTCTTCATAGCCGGATAGATAATAAAAGTTACTATCTTGCCTATATAGATAGTCAGTATCAGAAACTCTTGATTTAACTGGAGAAGCAGCAATAATAATTGCAGAATCATCTAAAACTTTTTTTGATAATTCTGATCTTCTTTCTGAGAAATTAAATTGCATGTCCATCATATATAGTAATTTTATATGCTATGTTAAATCATGGTAGCAAGAAAAACAGTTGAAAGTTAAACTTAGATAAGAAATAAAAAAATGTCAGAAGAAAAATTTCAAAAACTAGACACTGAAGTTAAGAAACTTATAAAAGTTAGTCAACAACTTAAAGAAGTTAATGAGGACCTTTCTAATAAAAATTCTATACTTAGGAAAGAAAATAAAGTCCTAGAAAGCTCTCTAAACAAAGCAAAAGAAGGAATATCAAAAATAATTAAACGTTATAAAGGTTAGCAATGCCAAAAAATGTTACCACTGTAAAAATCCTTAATACTCAATATAAAATTGCATGTCCATTAGAAGAAGCCGATGCCGTTAAGAAAGCCGCTATATTCCTTGATGAACGACTTAGAGAAATAAAAGAAGGTTCGGATCTAGACGATAAGAAAACAGCAATAATAACTGCTCTCAATATAACAAATGAATATTTAAAAAACCTATCTGCCCCTAAAGCAGAGTCACTAGATTCTCCTTCACTCGATGACCTTACAAAAGAGGTTGAAAGTCACTTAAAAAGTTTATCTTTTTCAGACTAATATTGAGTTATACTTCTTTTAGTTTCCTGGATTATTCGATAGTTTTTACTACTCTCGAGCCGATATAAAAACATTAGGGGATTTTGGAAAATTCTTGTTGTGCAAGCCCAAAATTGGGAAGCCTGATAAATTTACAAGATCACCGCCTTGAACTTCACGGTTCAGGGCAGTAAATAACAACGGTAATCTGGGAGACTCCTCGTGAATGAAAACGAAAGATAATCTCAGAAAACACATCTTCCAAAAAAGGAAAAGTCTCTTAGAAAAAGAAAGACTAGATGCGGAGAAATCCCTTTTTCAATTATGGAATTCAATCAAAGAACTATATAAGATTAATAAAGTAGCACTCTACTGGTCAATAAATGGAGAGATTTCAACTAGGTCTTTGATATCTTATTTTCTTGAAGAAGGATCTGAGTGTTTTTTACCTGTAATTTCTGAAGATAAAGAAAACAAAACCCTGGAATTTGCACTTCTTGAAGAAGAAAATTCTTTAAATAGTAATAGATTTGGTATACCCGAGCCAAGCAAATCAAAAGTCATTGATTTACAACAGCTTGATTTAATTTTTTTACCTTGCGTTTGTTTTGATTCTAGTGGAAATAGAATTGGTATGGGCGGTGGATTTTATGATGAAACTTTAAGTCAACTTTCGGAAAAAAAAGAAACTCAATTAATAATGCTGGCCTATGACTTTCAAGAGGTTGATAATTGCTTGCCAGAAGCGCATGACATCAAGGCAGATGCTTGCTTAACTCCTAATCAATATTTTAAATTTAAAAATTAAAATTATTTTAAAAAATATTTATAGGCTAGATTGTCTGTTTCTTCCCAAAACCTAAAACCAGTTCTTTCTAAGTACTTTATTAATTTTAAATAGTTCTTGGATTGAGATTCGAATCCTACCAATACTCTGCCATATGCCGAGCCTTGGTTTCTATAGTGAAAGAGAGTAATGTTCCAGTTATCACTTAGCCTGTCTAAGAAGTCAACTAATGCTCCTGGTCTCTCAGGAAATTCTACTCTAAATAAGTATTCTCCTTTATCAGAAACTGCCTTAGGAGCCCTTCCTCCAACCATATGTTTTACATGCAGTTTTGCCACTTCATTTTCTGATAAATCTTTTGGTGAATAGCCCTTAGACCTAAGATGTTTCATTAGCTTGGCCCTTTGCTTTGAATCATTAAACCTACAAGCCACAAAGATAGTCGCTTCCTCACTATCTTCAGCACGGTAATTAAATTCTGAGATCATCCTTTTTCCGAGGATATTACAAAACTTTCTAAAACTTCCTTTTTCTTCCGGGATTCTAACGCTTAGAAGGACTTCTTTACTCTCTCCTAGCTGGACCCTCTCAACAATATGTCCCAACCTATCAAAATTTAGGTTTGCACCAGAATTAATTGCTATAAGATTTTTATTTTTAAGACCTTTTGATTTCGTATATTTTTTTAGTCCAGCTAAAGCTAAAGCTCCTGCGGGTTCTGGAATGGTTCTAGTATCTTGGAAGGTATCTTGTACTGCTGAGCAGATCTCATCGACAGAAACAGTTATTACATCATCTATCCATTCTTTTATTAGAGAAAAGTTTAATTTACCTATTTGTTTAACTGCAACGCCATCTGCAAAAAGACCAACTTCTTTAAGCGATAATCTCTTATTATTTTTTATAGCTAAATCTAAACATGCAGCATCTACTGGTTCTACTCCAATTAATTTAATCTCAGGATGCACAGATTTAATATATGTCCCTACTCCTGCTAGCAAACCTCCTCCGCCAACAGGAACAAAAATAGCTTCTATTTTAGAATCTGCTTGTTCAATTATCTCTTTCCCAACAGTGCCCTGTCCTGCAATAACATCTTTATCGTCATATGGATGAATAAAAGAGTAATCTTCTTTCTTGGCTAGTGAAGTTGCATATTCATATGCTTCATCAAAATTATCACCAAACAAAACAACCTTGCCTCCAAAATTCTTTACAGCATTAATCTTTATTAACGGTGTAGTGATAGGCATGATAATTATCGACTTAAAACCTAGTTTTTTAGCTGAATAAGCTACCCCTTGTGCATGATTTCCTGCAGAAGCCGCTATTACTGGTCTTTTTGAACCTTTTTTCTTAATTTTGGATATCTTGTTATAGGCACCTCTAAGTTTGAATGAAAAAATAGGTTGTAGATCTTCTCTTTTTAGAAAAATGTTATTTTTTAAAGACTTTGACAATGTATTTGCTTTAGTAATAGGAGTTGCTTCAGCAATATCATAGACATTAGAAGCCCTTATTGACTTATTGTATTCTTTTAATATTTTAGAAATCATTAATCTATACTAACTGCTTATCTGCAAAGCGCGTTATTATACTGATAGCTTAACAATATTCATTAACAGAAGCAGTTTATGTATCTAGAGACTAAAAAAAGAAATTCAGCTAAAGCAGCTTTAGACTTAATTAAGCCCAATCTGAATAAAGATAGCGTATTAGGCATAGGAACAGGTTCAACTACTAATTTTTTTATAGAAGAGCTAAATGCATCAGATGTACAAATAAAAGGGGCAGTTTGCAGTTCAATTTCTTCCGAAAAGAACCTGAATCCGTTGATTAAAGTTTTGAGTTTAAATGAAGTTCATTCAATTGATTTTTATGTCGACGGAGCAGATGAATTTAACGACAGATTTGAATTAATCAAAGGTGGTGGAGGGGCTCTAACTCGTGAAAAAATATTAGCTTATTCTTCCGATAAATTTATATGTATTGTTGAAGATAGTAAACACGTGGATTTACTTGGTAAATTCGCTTTACCGATAGAAGTTCTAGAGATTGCGAGAAGTGCAATTTCTAGAGAAATTATGAAAATGGGAGGTAAGCCTATCTATAGAAATGGATTTATTACAGACAACGGGAATCAAATAATAGACGTGCATAATTTTTCTATACAGGTTCCTTTTGAAATAGAAGAGAAAATTAATAATATTCCAGGAGTCGTAGAAAATGGAATCTTTTCCAATAGAAAAGCAGATATAATTATCAATGCTAAAGATAAAGAAGTAGAATTATTATACTTATAATTATTGTTTATAATTGATAGTAAGTGCTTACTATATTAAAGTAATTTAGATATATCTTTTATTAATCTTGGGCTGTCTGGTTCAACAGATTTATCATAGCTAACTACCACCCCTTGTCTAGAAATTAGATATTTATGAAAATTCCAACCAGGTTTAACACCCGACTTTTCAGTTAATGCTTTAAAAAAGGGGTTAGCCTTTTTTCCCTTAACTGCAGAGGTAGCGAACATTGGAAAAGTGACCCCATACTCTGTACTACAAAAATCTTTTACTTTCGATTCGTCGCTGTACTCTTGAAACATAAAATCTCGAGAAGGAAAGCCTAATATTACAAACTCCTCACTACCATATTTTTCATATAAATCTTGAAGGGATTCATATTGGTATGTGAATCCACATCTGCTAGCTACATTAACCGCTAAAATCACTTTATCTTCATATTGACAAAGATTAATAGTTTCCGAAGAATCTAAAACCCTAATATCATGATCTAGAACTGCAGGGCAATCAGAATAAATATAATTTCCTGCAATTAACAACGTAAATATCCATAATCTCTTCATATAAATCCTTTTTTAGTAAAACTTAGTATATCCAGACTTGAGCTTTCTCATCAACTAGCTCAAAAAGGTCTATTACATCAGAATTATACATCCTTATACAGCCATCCGAAGCAGGTTTTCCAATTAATCCCTCTTCTGCGGTGCCGTGTATATAAATATATCTAGACCGAGAGTCTACTCCCTGTCCTTTGTTTTTACCTATTTCAAGGCCATCAAGCCATAATATCCTAGAGGTAACATGATCAAAGTCTGTATCTATCTCATCAGTTATAACATTTGCTATGGCTCCATTCCAAACTCTTCCCTTTAAAATTGCATTTATAGGCAATGATTGACCTATTTTTTTATATATCTTATGTTTTCCCAGTGGAGTTTTAAGGCTATTTACTTCACTACCTGTACCATAATAAGAGCTAGATATCTTATAAACATTAGTAATTGTACCTTTTTTAATAAGGTACATATTTTGATCTTGAATATCGACATAAAGTAATGATGCTAATTCTTTATAGGAATCATCTACGCCTGATATCGCTTTTAATACCTTATTTTCATTATATTTTATATTTTTTTCCATCATAAGAGTTGAGCACGAACTAAGAAGAATAAAAAAAAATGATAATATAAGTATAGTAAAATTAGATAAATTATGTAACATATGTTCTTTATTATTTAATTAGTTATTAAAGATATATTTTTTTCTATTTATTATTAAAATAGATATGAATATAACACTTAATATTGAAAAAAGAGGTAAATTCCCATATTTAGCATAGAAAGTTTTTCCTTTGTATAAGTTTATATCTTTTTTAAGCAGTTTATTTTCAAAATAACCTTGTTTTTCTATTATTTTTCCATCTTTTGATATAAAGGCACTAATTCCACTATTTGTAGACCTTAAAAGTGATTTCTTATGCTCTAAAGCCCTATTTTGGGCAATTTCTAAGTGTTGAATAGGACCATATGAGTTTCCAAACCAGGTATCATTACTTATAGTAACCATTAGATTGCTTTCACTAGCTGTTTTTCTTATTAGCTCAGAAAAAGCAATTTCATAACATATACTAGCTGAAACCCTTATTTTTCCTGAATCTATTGTCTTTATCTGTTCACCTGGAAGGGTATTAGTCAGATTGAGTCCCAAAATATCAAAAAATTTACCTGTTAACCCTTCAAAAGGTATAAATTCTCCAAATGGAACTAGTTTTACCTTGTCATAATGGGTACTGGCCATTCCTAAGCCCATTATTCTATTGCGTACTTTAAATTTGCCCTCCCTTTCTATTATCCCCGTTAACAGAGTAATTTTCTTTTGTCTTGCTTCACTATCTATGTAGGCTAACCATTCTTCTATCTCGCTCTTGCTGAAAATAAGTGCTGTTTCTGGAAATACTATAATTTCTCCTTCCTCTCCTTGTTCTATAGCTTTCTCAATCATATTTTTAGTTTCAATAACCCCCCCCGTACTCCACTTTTCTTCCAATTCTAGATTAGGTTGAACTATTGAAGCTTTGAGCGAACCTTCTAATGTTGTCCATTGAATATTTTTTAAACTAAAGCTTAAAAATAATAAAGTGAAAAGCAAGATTCCAGAAAGTAGGGCGGTTCTATACTCATTTATGTATCTAATAAATAGGAATAAAACAGATGAAATAAATAGAAGCAGAAATGTATTTCCTTGAGCTCCAATTACAGGAGTCCAGCCATCTATTTGAGTATTTGCTAACATAGTTCCAGATATTAGCCATGGGAACCCTGTAAAAAGAATTGATCGAATATATTCAATAAACACCCAAGCAATTGGCAAAGAAAATATTACACTGTTTTTTGAGTCAAATTTTAGGTAATTATAGAGTAATAAAGTTAATCCTGAGTATATTGATATTATTCCAATAAAAAGCATAATTAAAAAAATAGATGCTATAAAATTAATGTTTCCATAAAAGTAAATACTTACATACAACCAAGATATTCCTAATGACCACATCCCTATTCCAAAAAAATAACCTATATAAAATAGCTCTTTTTTATTCGCGTTTTGAATAAGATAATGTAGACAAGTTAAAGATAATATAGATAAAACCCATAGGTCATTTGGAGCGAAGCCTAGTGAAAAGATTAGACCTAAGATAGCTGCAATAAAGTAAGTTTTTAACATTGCTCTTATCTTAAATAGAGACTGTATCTTAAGAAAGTAAAATTAGGATATCTTCGAAACTTTTATTCTTTTAATTCTTCTTCTTTCTATAGAATTTATAACAAATCTAAGGTTATCAATATTGATAGCATCATTT
>MDSV01090323.1_pt1 | contig 11062 bp, 12 predicted proteins | sample 810851 | NCBI WGS metagenome assembly MDSV01 (sample SAMN05326640, study PRJNA326480) | marine metagenome | isolation source: seawater | place: Atlantic Ocean: North East | collected 2012 | reverse complement strand
GAGATGGCGAAGAAAAAAAAAATTTAGAAAATTTAAAAAAAGAACTAAATTTAGAAAATGAAGTTGTTTTCATAGACCAAACTGATGAGAAATATAAAGTTGCCTTATTAAGAAACTCAGATTTATTTTTAATGCCATCTATTGTGTACAAAAAATCTGTAGAAGGATTTGGTATTTCCTTTATTGAAGCAGCGTGCTACGGAAAAGGTTCGATTGGAGGAAAAGATGGTGGAGAGCAAGATGCAATTAAAAATAATATTACAGGCTATATTTGTAATGGGAATGATTTAAATTCAATCTATGAAAGTATTATTAAATTTTTTAAAGATGATAACTATAAAATTTTGGGATCTAATGCATTTGAATTTTCAAAAAGTTTTAAGTGGAACAAAATTATAAAACAATATCTTAATTTAATTTAAATATTTTTTAACTTCGTCAACTACTGTCTGTGTTTTTAATTCTGATAGATTTCTTGCAGTAATTGACTTAAAATTTTCACTTTCTATACTTACTTTTTCTGGGGAAGTGTGACTTCCAAAAAGAACTAATCCTTTTTTGTTTAAATGTGTGCATATATGAGCTGGCCCAGTATCATTTGAAATCACAAAAGCAGCTTTATTTATTAATGTGATTAGTTGGTTTAAATTTAGGGATCTATTTCTGTCTAATACTATTCTTGTTCCAAATTTTTTCGACTCTTCAATTTCTTTTGGTCCTGGAGCAATTAAGATAGTATATTTTTCTTTGTAAACCCTATTTAAAGAAAGGATCATCTCTTTAAAATATGGCCATTTTTTTTTTACATGTTTTTTAGAGCAAAAAGGAAAGAGTAAAATAAATTCTTTTGGTGGAATATCTTTTAAAATAGTTTCAATGTTGGTAAAAGCCCATGACAAATTAATCTTGTTAACATTACTTGTTTTTACTCCACTTTTTGTTAATTGTATTTCTAATCGTTTTAAAACCGGATCTTTATCAAACATTTTTTTTTCTTGTCCTTTTTCCAAAGTTGTGTCTGTTGATGACCATCTTAAATTTGGTAACAAAAATCTTCTATAAAATCTTGTTCTACTTGAATTCTGTAAATCGAAAACATATTCAAAGTTATATCGTTCTAAAAGTTTCTTGAGTTTGTATAAATAAAATAAATTCCATCTTGGAAGTCTTTTGTCTATTAAGACCCCATCCAAATAAGGGCAGTGAGACATAAAAAAACTATAATGAGAGGTAGTTAACAATAAGACTTGTGAATCTTGGTATGATCTCTTTATATCTTCTATAGCACCATTTGCTTGTATTAAATCTCCAAGAGAGCCATGTTTAATAATTAATATATTTGACATTATTTTAACTCAGTATATTTTTCTTAATAGTATAATCAAAAAAAAAGTTAATGAATACAAAATTAGATACAATTTATGCGGAAATCTCAGCGGGTGAATTAGTTGATAAAATTACAATTTTACAAATTAAAAAAGAGAAAATAACAAACAATGAGAAACTTATTGAGATTAATAAAGAATTGGACTCTTTAAATAATACATTCAATAAATCTATTAAAGAGAGAGATAAAATTAAGAGTCTTATTAGTGATTTAAAAAATATTAATTTAAAATTATGGGATATCGAAAACTTAAAAAGATTATCAGAAAAAAACAAAGATTTTGGTGAAAAATTTATAGAGCTCTCAAGGAATGTTTATAAATACAATGATGAGAGAGCTAAAATAAAATTTGAAATTAATAAGTCTCTAGGTTCAAATATTAAAGAAATTAAATCTCATTTTTAGTTAATTATTCTTATACTTTGTAATGATATCTCATTTTTTTCTCAGCAAATTTTATAAAATTGTGAATTAAAAAAGTAAAAAATAAGTAAATACTTCCTGCAAATACAAATACCTCTACTGGATTAAAATGTGTGGAAATTATATATTTTGCCGCCCCAGTTAAATCTATCAGAGTTATAGTGCTGGCCAAAGAAGTTCCTTTTAGCATCAGTATCATTTCATTTCCATATGCAGGTATAGATTGTTTTAAACCTATTGGAAGTATCACTTTATAAAAAATTTTATATTTAGACATACCAAGTGAGTTTGCAGCATCTATTAAGTTTTTATCTATCTTTTCAAATGCTGATCTAAATATTTCAGAAGTATAGGCGCCTGTGTTTAGTGTAAAAGCTATTATAGCACACCAAAAAGGTTTTTTTAAAACAATCCATAAAAAAGATTCTCTAATAAATTCTAATTGAGCTAGTCCAAAATAAATAATGAAAATTTGAACAAAGAGAGGTGTGCCTCTAAAAACAAATGAGTAGTAATAAGAAAAGTTAAAAATAATTTTATTTTTGCTTAATCTTAAAATAGCAAAAAACAATCCTAAAATAATTCCAAATAGTAGAGAAAGTAAAGTAAGCTTAATTGTTAATAAAGAAGCAGTTAGTAGTTCAGGTAATTTTTCAATCATTAAATTCATACTTTAAGCAATGTTGTATTTCTTTTCTAATTTGTTAATAAACTTCATACTAATTGTTGTTAAGATTAAATATAAAACTGCTGCGAAGATGTAAAAAAATAATGGGTTTCTTGTTGAGCCAGCTGCAATATATGATTGTCTCATAATCTCTACCAAACCTGTTACTGATATTAATGCAGTATCTTTTAAAGTTATTTGCCATACATTTCCTAAATTTGGTATGGCTATTCTTAAAACCTGAGGTAAAATTACATGAATAAAGTAAGTGATTTTTTTTAACCCAAGCGATTTTGCTCCTTCAAACTGACCAATATTTATTGATAGTATTGCACCTCTAAAAACTTCAGTTGAATATGCGCCAGATATTATTCCTATTGATAAAGCTCCAGTTAAAAAAGCATTTATCTCTATATACTCATTATAACCAAAAATCTTAGCAACATACATGACTGCTGCACTTGAACCAAAGAAAAATAAATAAATTACTAAAAGTTCAGGCACACCTCTAAAAACTGTAGTATAAAAATTTCCGATAAGATTAAATAACTTGTTTTTAGATAGTTTTAATGGAACAAAAATAAAGGAAAAAATAAAACCTATTGAAAAAGCTGTCAGAGCTACGGCAACTGTCATTAAAGTTGCTTTAAATAACTCATCTCCCCAACCAGTATCACCAAATGATAGAAGTTCCATAGAATTTATCAGGCGATAATTAAATTATCGCCTGAAAAAAATTTATTTACATAGAGGCATCAAAGCCAAAATGCTTAATTGCTAGTTTTTTGATTATTCCTTTTTTTCTTGCAGTGTCGATGGATGAATTAAAATCACTTAGAAGTTTACTATCTGCTTTTCTAATTCCAACACCTACACCACTACCAAAAGTACCACCTGAAAAAGTAGGTCCTACTAGACTTAAAGTATTACCTGCTTTAGCATTATAATCTTCAAAAGCTACAGCGGCAGCCAAAGCTGCATCAATTCTTCCTGCAGCTAGATCAAGATTAACTTCATCTTGAGTTTTATAAGTCCAAACATTTATTTTTCCAATTTGGCCTGATTTTAAAAAGTTTTGGTGAATAGTTCCGGTTTGTACACCTACTATTTTACCTTCAAAAGCTTTTTTTAAAGCATCAAGAGTTTTTTGGTCTTTAGAGTCAATTTCATTAAGATTAATTGATTTTGGAGTTTTAGGTTTAATTTTTGAACCTTTTACTACAGCAAATGATGCAACCTCATCAGCATAACCTTGTGAAAAATTAATTTTTTTCTTTCTTTCATCTGTAATAGACATACCAGCCATAATAGCATCAAACTTTCCTGACTGAAGAGCTGGAATCATTCCATCCCAATCTTGCTCTACTATTGTACAGCTATGACCCATAATTTTACATAGCTCCATTGCTAAATCTACTTCAAAACCAATTAGTTTACCTGAAGCATCTTTTGCATTCCATGGTGGGTAAGCTCCTTCTGTACCAATTTTTACATTGTCAGAATATGCATTTCCAACTAATAAAAAAATTGTAGTAACAAAAGAGATAAGTATCTTATTTAAAGTTTTCATATATCCTCCTATTTTTATAAAGGTATTTTAATTAAAATATCAGATTATGCTAGGGATTAATTTATCAATTAGATCTATGTTTATTTCATTACTGATGAGGCAAAATTCCAATTACAGTCAAAACTTGGAATATGAACCCCAGATATAGTAACGTTTCCAAAATTCTTTTCAAGAACTTTGCACCATTTGTTAACTTGTTTTGGTTTTTTATCTTTACTTCCTACTTGAGCGGTTATGACTCCACCTTTTTTTAAAATTCTTTTTAGTCCTTTCATGTTTTTACTAGCTAAATCAATACAATATTGATCATCGTTTAAATCTACAAATATTTTATCATACTTTGAATCTCCTACAGATTTAATGCTTTCAAACGCATCTCCCCAAAAAGTTTTAATTTTATTACTTTTTTTTACCTTCGAACAAACTTTAGGTAAATGCTTATAACAAGCATCTACAACTTCGGGATCTAATTCATACCAATCTATGTAATTAGAATTGTTTTCAATACAAGCTCTCGCAACTCCCCCATCGCCACCTCCAATAATTGCAACATTAGAATTCTTTTTGCTTAGATCAGAACTTGATTTAAAAAAAGCAGAACTATAAATCTTTTCATCTTTTTCTGCGACTTGAATTTCATGATCTATAAATAAAGCATTTCCAAACTCTTCTAAATTAAGAACTTCAACGTACTGACCTACTTTTGTCGTAAGCCTTTCTAAAATATCTTTAACAACATAAAATTTTTTCTGACCAGGAGTACTATAAATATCATCGTACAAACTAATGCTATTTCTATCAAAACTATTTGTAACAACTCTCTCGTGTTCGATCTCCTTTCTTAATATTTTTAAAGCTATTTTAGGGTGAACTTTTCCACATGTGAAGAAATCAAAACTAATAACTCCTTTTTCTGGAAAGGTATGAAAGCTCATGTGGCTTTCAGCTAACAACGCAACTAATGTAAAGCCTTGAGGTTCAAATTTATGGCTGTTTACATTAAGTATTTGTACTTTTGCTGATTTTGCAATTTTATATATTATTTTTTCATAGAAAGAGGGTGAGTAATCTTTTTTTACTCCCAAGAAATCTATGGTTATGTGTTCACCAACTTTAATCATAAAAAAACTACCCTCTTTTATAATTTTTTAACTTTCCTAAAACTATTTTCATTTCATTATTTGAAAGAATCTTAGGTATTCCAATTCTTAGAGCATTTATATATTGATCACAAATATTTTCTACTTCTTGGGCAAGCTCAAATGCTTTCTCTAAATTTTCTCCAATTGCAATTTGTCCGTGATTTGCCATAAGACATGCCGATCTATTTTTTAAAGCAGACAAAATGTTTTTAGATAACTTTCTTGAACCAAAAGTACTGTATTTAGCGCATTTTATGTCTTTTCCTCCTGCTAACGCAACCATATAGTGAAAGGCTGGGATTGATTTTTGATGAGCAGATATAGCTGTAGCACAAGTTGAATGGGCATGAACAATTGCTTTGGCTTCCTTTTTGTCCACATAAATATTTTGATGAAATCTCCATTCAGTCGATGGTTTTACTTTTTTTTTGTCAAATTGGCCACTTAGCGAAACAAAAATAATATCTTTTGGTTTTAATGATGAATACCTTTTACCTGAAGGTGTGATAAAAAAACCATCAGTATTTTTTGTCTTAGCTCTTACTGATATATTTCCTGATCTAAATGATGAAAGGTTGGTAGAATTTAGTTTTTTTGTATATTTAATGATTTTTTTCTTTAACTTAATTAAGTTCATTATTATTTATTTATTTATAATACTTTTATATAGTAAAAAAGTATTAAAATTTAAAAAAGTTTGATAACAATATAGTTATTAAGAAAGAATCTTAGGGGGAAAAATTTGAAAAACGAATGGTCAAATAACAAAGCCAGAAAATATATAAAAAAATATAGGAGTCTTGGTTTTTCAAAAGATATGGCTCTTAGGGTTTATACAACTAGGCTGCTGGGGAGAAATAAAGAACTAGTTTTACATGGAGGAGGAAATACCTCGGTAAAAACTCAAGTCAGAGATGTAGATGGAAAAAAATATAATGTATTATGCGTCAAAGGCAGTGGTTGGGATATGGCAGATATTGAACCTGCTGGTCTTCCTGCTGTTAAACTAGAACCATTATTATCACTAAGAAATAAAAAATATTTATCTGATGAAGATATGGTTAGTTACCAAAAAAGAAATCTTATTAATATCAAATCACCAAATCCATCCGTTGAAACATTTTTACATGCTTTTTTACCCTTTAAGTACGTAGATCATACGCATGCAGATGCAGTAATGAATATAACAAACAGACCTGGAGGATTAGATTTTTGTAAAAAAATATTTGGAAAAAAAGCTAGTATTGTACCCTATGTAATGCCAGGTTTTATGCTCGCCAAAAAGATTAATGAAGTTTATTCAAAAAATCCAAATATAGAATGCTTGATACTTATGAATCATGGAATCTTTACTTTTTCTAATGACTGTAAAAAATCTTATGATTTGATGATAAAATATGTATCAAAAAGTGAAAGAGCTATAAAAAAATTAAAAAGTAAAAAAATCAAACAAATTAAAAAATTTAACACAAGATTTAACCCTCATGAAATTGCTCCAATAATAAGAGGTCTTCTGTCTGAAAATAAGGATGAAAAATTTGTTATCAGCTATAGACTAAACAATCATCTAAAGTATTTTATAAATGGAAAAAATGTTAGATCATATTCTTCAAGAGGAACAGCAACTCCAGACCATGTAATTAGAGTTAAACCATTTCCTTTGATAATTACTCCTAAAAATAATTCTTCAATCGAAGAATTTAAAAAAAAAGCAGAAAAATCTTTTGAAAATTATCGAAAGAAATATATTAACTATTTCAAAGTAAATAGTAAAAAGGTTAAAGGAAATAAAGTAATGTTGGATACTTCTCCCAGAGTAGTTCTTGTCCAAAATGTTGGTATGTTTAGTGTTGGTAAAGACTTGAATTCCGCAAAGATAGCTGGAGACTTAACTGAAACAAATGCCAAAGTAATTAGTTCTGTAGAAGAAACTTCTGCATATAAATTTATTCCTGAGAAAGATCTTTTTGATGTTGAATACTGGTCTCTAGAACAAGCAAAAATTAAAAGAAAGAAAAAACTTTTAGAAGGAAATGTAGTTGTGGTGACAGGAGGCACAGGTACCATAGGTTTTGAAACTTATAAAATGTTCAAAAATTATGGAGCTGAAGTTGTTCTGCTCGATTATGATTTAAAGCGCTTAAAAGAAGTTCAGTCTAAAATTAAAGATCTCTGCATTCATTGTGATGTAACAAATAAAAAGAGTGTTAAAAATGCGTTTAAGAAAATTTGCGAAAAATTTGGAGGTTTTGATATTTTAATTTCAAATGCTGGTACTGCTCCTGGTGGTGCAATTGGCGATGTAAGTGATGAAATCTTGAGGAAAAGTTTTGAAGTTAATTTCTTCTCTCATCAAAATTGTGCATCTGAAGCAATCAAAATAATGAAGAAACAAAATACTAATGGGTGTTTACTTTTTAACATCTCAAAACAATCTGTTAATCCCGGAAAAAATTTTGGCCCTTATGGTTTACCAAAATCAGCTTTGCTTAGTTTATGTAAACAATATGCAGTAGACTATGGATCTTACGGTATTAGATCTAATGGAGTAAATGCAGATCGAATAAAAAGTGGTTTGATGACTGGTAAAATGATTAAAACTAGAGCTAAGGCTAGATCAGTAAGTGAAGACACATATATGAGAGGGAATCTATTAGCAAATGAAGTAAAGGCAGAAGATGTTGCTAAAGCATTTTTTCATTTAGCTGTATCTAAAAAAACTACTGGTGCAGTTCTTACTGTTGATGGTGGAAACATAGCTGCTTCTTTAAGATAAATCTTTTTGTTTCATTTTTTTCATTAGTATTTATTTTCCCAATATGTCATTCTTTCCTCTGGTTTTTCTATAACCTCTTTACAATAATAAGCGTACTTATCTAAAATAACTGAGAAGTTAATAAAATCTGAGCCTATTTCTTTCTGCATTTTTTCAAAAGACATTTTAACTCTTGCTTTCATAGCTTCTATTTTCATATTGAGTTCCTCTCCTACTAAATAGGCTGACTGTAATGATATTTCAGAAGATCTCCTTAATCCAGCTATAGTTTTTTCATCCACATTTTTGCCTCTGGAAAATCCTTCCTCTGCTATTTTAAAATAAGAGTAACAAGTTGTGAAATCTTCTTGAAGATTATTCAAAACATATGTTTTTTTTTCATCTGAAATAGCATTCCCGCTAAACAGAAAACTTAGAACTATAATCACTAAAAGTTTTTTCATTTAAATAACCTTTTTAATCCTTTTTCTGAAGCTTCAGAAATACCTTTTTCTGTAATTAAACCTGTTACATACTTAGCAGGCGTTACATCAAATGCTAGGTTCATTACTTTGCTTTTTTCTGGATAAATCATAACTTTCCTAAGATTATTTTTTTCATCTAAACCTTCTACATGGGTAAGTTCGTTTGAATTTCTCTCTTCTATTGGAATCTTTTTATGATCTTTAATATTCCAATCTATCGTTGAACTTGGTAAGGCTACATAAAAAGGTACATTATTATCTCTTGCTGCTAAAGCTTTTAAATAAGTTCCAATTTTATTACAGACATCTCCGTTAGATAATGTTCTATCTGTTCCAACAATGCACATATCAACCTGACCTCTTTGCATTAAAATACCTCCTGTGTTATCTGCAATAATAGTATTTGGTACACCTTCTTCATTTAATTCATAAGAAGTTAAATTAGCACCTTGATTACGTGGTCGTGTTTCATCCACCCAAACATGAATTTTTATTCCATCTTTATGAGCATGGTAGATTGGTGATGTTGCGGTTCCCCAATCTATTGTTGCAAGCCAACCTGCATTACAATGAGTTAAAATATTTACTGTGTTTTTTTTCTTTTCGGCTATATCTTTAATAATTTTTAAACCATTAAGACCAATATTTTTACAAAAACTAATATCTTCTTCTACTATTGTCTTAGCCTCCAATAATGCTATTTTTAGAATATCGTTGGTATTAACACCTGATAATTTTTTCATCATACGATCAACGGCCCATTTAAGATTGATAGCTGTTGGTCTTGAAGCAATTAAATCTTCACTTGATTTCTTAAGATAAGATAAATCATTTTTTTCTATAATTGATAAAACTAAACCATATGCAGCTGTGGCACCAATTAATGGGGCTCCTCTGACTTCCATAGTTTTGATTGCATTAATCGCATCTTTGATTGTTTTTAAATCTTTAATAATAAATTGGTGTGGAAGTTTTGTTTGATCTATTATTTTTACTATATTATTTTCAAACCAAATTGTTTTATAAGATTTACCATTAATTTTCATTTAACTCTATTTGAGCACCCTTCCTGCAATATGTTTTAATTTTCTTATAGTTTTTTTAGTTCGAAATTTTGGTTGAGTAATTATTGCACTATCCAGGCAATCATTGGCTGGATCACCTTTTGTATTAAATGATTTAAATGTTTTAATAATCTCTTTAATCATATTCTGAGCATTTGATGCATTTTGTTGAAGAGTTTTTATTACAGTAGGAACATCAACTTCGTCGTGATCTGGATGCCAACAATCAAAATCTGTGACCATAGCGACAGTGCAATATCTGATTTCAGCTTCTCTAGCCAATTTAGCTTCTGGCATATTCGTCATTCCAATAACATCAGCTTTCCAAGATCGATAAAGATTTGATTCTGCTAAACTAGAAAATTGTGGCCCTTCCATAACTAAATATGTTCCACCCATTTGGTAACCGATATTAGATTTGATCATTGCGGACTCACAACATTTCATTAAGCATGGGCTAGTCGGTTTTGCCATGGAAACATGGGCAACTATTTCATCATCAAAAAAAGTTTTAACTCTAGCAAATGTTCGGTCGATAAACTGATCAACTATTACAAAAGATCCTGGTATTAGATGCTCTTTTAAAGACCCAACAGCTGAAACAGATATAATATCTGTGACTCCCATCTTTTTTAAAGCCTCTATATTTGCTCTAAAATTAATATTTGAGGGATTTAATTTATGACCTTTACCATGCCTTGGTAAAAAATAAACTTCCTCATTATTTAATGTAACTGAAAGTATTCTATCTGAGGGCTCCCCCCATGAAGTTTTGACTTTTTTCCATTTAATTTTTTCAAAACCATCAATACTATAAAGACCGCTACCTCCAATTATCCCAAGAATTCTTTTTTTCATGATTTAATTATTAATCCTTTTTTGCTAGATATTGAAGCTAAATATGGATTTAAAAAAATATATAAGATCTATACCAGATTACCCAAAAAAGGGTATTTTATTTAGAGATATAACTACTCTAATAAAAGATCCTGATGCATTTAAATATACAGTAGACAAAATTATTGAAATATCGAAAGGAATTAAATTTGATAAGGTGTCAGCAATCGAGTCTAGAGGCTTTATCTTTGCTTCTGCAGTATCATATATAACAAAAAAACCTCTTATTTTATTAAGAAAAAAAAACAAACTACCTGCAGATAGACATTCGGTTGATTTTAAACTTGAGTATGGTGAGGCAACAATAGAAGTTCATAAAGACTCTGTTTCAAAAAATGAAAAGATACTTGTTATCGATGATTTAATTGCAACAGGAGGGACGGCTGAAGCAGCTGCAAAATTGGTAGAAATGTCAGGAGGTAAGATAGCAGCTTTTATTTTTGTAATAAATCTATTTGATTTACCCGGAAAGCAAATTTTAGAAGAAAAATCTTATCTTGTTAAAAGCTTAATTGATTTTCCAGGACATTAAAAATTTTTAATTATAAAATTTTTTATATAATCCTTAAGATTGATTTTACCAAAATATTTGTAAACTTTATTAGAAAGATTCATGCTTGTTAATGCTGATGCATATCTTTCCCCTCGTCTTCTTGGAAAATATCTTATCTT
>MDSV01206137.1_pt1 | contig 11064 bp, 12 predicted proteins | sample 810851 | NCBI WGS metagenome assembly MDSV01 (sample SAMN05326640, study PRJNA326480) | marine metagenome | isolation source: seawater | place: Atlantic Ocean: North East | collected 2012 | reverse complement strand
TTTAAAAATAAAAAAAGTTTAGGACAAAACTTTTTAATTAATGAAAAAATTTTAAATTTAATAGTAAATTTGGGTGAAATAAAAAAAAATGATAATGTTTTAGAAGTTGGGCCAGGCACAGGTAATCTTACAGAAAAAATATTAAATAAAAATCCAAAAAATTTTTTTGTTATTGAGAAAGATAGAAGATTAATTTCTCTATTAAATAAAAAATTTAAGAATAAAATCAATTTATATAATGAAGATATTCTTAATTTTTCATATAAAAATTTAAATAACAAGGAATTAATTATATATGGAAATTTACCCTACAATATATCTACTCAAATTTTAGTTTCTTGGATCAGGCTGGATAACTTAAGTGCTTTTTGTAAAAAATTTATATTATTATTTCAAAAAGAGGTTGCTGATAGAATTATTGCTGAACAAAATTCAAAGAATTATGGAAGATTATCGATTTTAACTTCTTGGAAATTGAATGTAAAAAAAATAATTGATATTGAGCCTGAAAATTTTAGACCTTCGCCTAAAGTAAAGAGTTCTTTATTGATTTTTGAACCTAAAACTAAATATTTAAATTTAAAAAGTAAAAGTATCGAATGTGTAACAAATGTTTTTTTTAATCAAAGAAGAAAAATGATTAAAAAACCTTTAAATTTTCTTTTTAAAGATACTGAAGAAATTGTTAAAAAGTTAAGTTTAAATTTGAATCTTAGACCTCAAAATTTATCCAATGATACATATTTTAAAATTTGTGAATTTTATGAAAAATTAATTAATTAATTTTTTTATATGCACTTTAATAAAATTTTTATTAAATTTAATATTTTTTTTTCCTTTTAGTCTAAATTCAATATAACTTATGATTTCATTATAGCACTTTTCAAGATCATCATTTATAACTACATAATCATAATCTTTCCAATGTAATAAATCTTTATTAAATTGTTTCATTCTTTCTTCTGCAATAGATTTATCAGCGCCCTCTCTATTGAGAAGTCTTTTATATAATTCTGTTCTTGATGGTGGCAATATATAAATACTGATTAATTTGAAATTTAACTTTTGTTTTCTAATTTGCTTTGCGCCTTGCCAATCAATATCAAAAATTACATTTTGTTTTTTATTTAGTCTTTCAAAAACTTTATCTTTTGATGAGCCATAGTAATTTTTAAATACCTTAGCATGTTCTAAAAATTTCTTTTTTTTATTTAAATTCTTAAATTCTTGTTTTGACACAAAGAAGTAATGTTTTCCATTTATCTCGTTTGATCTTGGTTTTCTTGTTGTGTGAGAAATTGAAATTGAAAATTTTTTATTCTTTGAAATTTTTTTGACTAAAGTTGTCTTTCCAGCTCCTGACGGAGATGATAAGATGACCATTACCCCATCTTGAATATAGGACATTTAAGGTAAAATTTAATTTGCCTTATTTTCAATAAATTTTACAGCATCTCCTACAGTCAAAATTTTTTCTGCATCGCTATCTGAGATCTCTGATCCAAATTCTTCCTCAAAAGCCATTACTAATTCGACTGTATCTAAGCTATCAGCTCCAAGATCATCTATAAAACTAGATTCTTCTGTAACTTTAGCCTCATCAATTCCTAAGTGATCTGCTACAATTTTTTTTACTTTGCTTGAAACATCTTCAGACATTTTTTCCTTTTTAAAGTTAATTCGTTAATAGATATTTATATAAATTTGTCAACTAAAATACATGCCTCCATTAACATGTATTGTTTCCCCAGTAATATAATCTGATAGATCTGAACATAAGAAAAGCACAGTATTTGCAATATCAACTGGACTTCCAAATCTATCTAATGGTATTTTTGATTTTAGTAAATTTTTGTATTCTTCATCAATCTTATCTGTCATTTCAGTAGTTATAAATCCAGGAGAAACACAATTCACTTTTATATTTTTTTTTCCATATTCAATAGCTAAACTTTTAGACATAGCAACAACTCCTGCTTTAGAAGCGGTATAATTGGCTTGACCAATATTTCCCGTATGCCCCACCAAAGAAGAAATATTTATTATTTTTCCTTTTTTATTTTTTAACATTTTTTTAATGACATTTTTTGAAAGCATAAATGTAGAAGTAAGATTTAAATTAATTACATCATTCCATTCCTCATCCTTCATTCTGATTGATAAATTATCTCGAGTTATGCCGGCATTGTTAATTAAAACATCAATTTTGTTGTCTAAAGTTTTGTAACTATTATTAATAAATTCTTCAATTTTTCCGTGTAAAGAAATATCAAATTTGGTCGTTTTAACTGATTTAAATTCTTTATTTATTTTATTCAATTTTTCATCATTTGTGCCTGTGGCTAAAACGTTGGCGCCAGCATTTACTAATCTCTCTAATATTGAATTACCAATACCACCAGTTGCTCCAGTTAAAATTATATTTGTATTATTTAAATCTATCATTCAGATAATTTTGATATATCCTCAATTCCATTTACTTGATTTATAGTTACATTTCTATCTATTCTTTTTACAATCCCAGATAAAACTTTACCAGGTCCAATTTCAATAAAGTTTTCAACTTTGGAGTTAATCATATTTAGCACACTTTCTCGCCATCTTACTGGTTTTTCAATTTGTTTTACCAAGAGATTTTTAATTTCTTCAGTATCGTTAGTTGGTTTAGCTGTTACATTAGAAATTATGCTATTTTTTGGTGAATTAAAATTTGATTCTATTATTTCTTTTTTCATAATTTCAGTTGCCGGACTCATAAGCTTACAATGAAATGGCGCGCTAACCGGAAGTTTTATGTTTTTTATTCCTTCTTTTTTTAGTTCTTGTGAAAAAAGATCAAGATCCAAAATATTTCCACTTACTACTGTTTGTCCTTCAGAATTATCATTTGCAACAAAACATTGAAATTTTTGTTTATTAAGGTCTAACATTTCATATATTTTATCTACACTTGAACCTAAAATAGCCATCATTCCTCCTTGGCCTTTAGGTACTGCATTTTGCATTGCACTTCCTCTTAACTTTAGTAATTTTAAAGTCTGTTCAAATGTTATACTGCCAGAGCAAGCTAGAGCAGAATACTCTCCCAACGAATGGCCAGCAAAAAATTTAGCATCATTAAAATCAAAAGATGTTTCTTTTTTTATTACTTGAAATATTGAATAGCTTATTAGAAATATTGCAGGCTGAGTATTTGTAGTCTGATCCAATAAATCTTTGGGTCCTTCTAGGATTATTTTTCCTATAGGATTTTTTAATATTTCATCGGCTTGCTCGAATAGTATTTTAATGTAATCAAAATTTTCATATAAATTTTTACCCATTCCAACTGATTGGGACCCCTGGCCTGGAAAAAGAACTGAAAACATAGAAAACGTATATAAATAATGTAAATTTTGTATTGTAATTAAATTTTTATAATAGTATATCCTCTCATTTTTAAAAGAGTAAAAAGCAATATGAATTTATATGAACATACAATTATAGCTAGACAAGACACTAGTCCTGGACAGCTGAAGCAATTGGAGGAAAAGTATTCAAATATAGTTGAAAAAAACAAAGGAAATATAATTAAGCTTGAGAACTGGGGCTTAATGAACCTGTCATATTTGATAAAAAAAAACAAGAAAGGTAACTATATACATTTTAAAATAGAAGCGAATGGACCGGCAATTTCTGAATTAGAAAAAAATGAAAAAATTGATAAAAATTTATTAAGATTTTTAACTGTAAAAGTTAAAAAGTTTGATCTAAATACTGATTATTTTAAAAAGTATGACGAAAAAGAAATTGAAAAAAATAAGTCAAAATGAAAAAAAGAAATACAAAAAAAAATACTCAAAGTAACTTTTCTAAATTAAGTGTTTTTCAAAATCAAAAATATAAGTTTAAAAAAAAATGTCCTTTATCTGGTAAAGGAGCACCAATAATTGACTACAAAAATATTAAACTACTTAAAAGATATGTATCAGAAAATGGCAAAATTTTACCATCACGAATTACTTCTGTAAGCCAAAAAAAACAAAGAGAACTATCTCTATCAATTAAAAGAGCGAGAAATTTAGCTTTAATATAAATGAAAGTCATATTGTTAGAAAACGTTAGAAAAATTGGATCAATTGGAGAAATTATTGATGTCAAGAGAGGTTTTGCTAGAAATTATTTAATTTCGAAAAAAAAAGCTCTATTTGCATCAAAAGAAAATATAAAAGAAGTTGAAAAAATTAAACAAGATCTAAATAAAAAAGACCAAGATAAAAAGAAAGATGCCAAACATATTTTAGAAAAAATTCAAAATAAGCAATACGAAATTAAAAAATTAAGTACAGAAAACAAAGAATTATATGGCTCAGTAAAGCCAACAGAGATATCAAAGCTTATTGATGAAAAAGATAAAGTTCAAATAAATCCATCACTAATACAACCAATTAAACAAATTAAATCTTTAGGAGATTTTAAAGTCATAATTAATTTGCATCCAGAAGTTCAAACTCAGATTGTAATAAAAGTAGTATCACAAGAAGAGACTGACTAGTTATACAATCTTTTCCCCATAGTTTTTTCTAAATTGTATTCCTTTACAGATTTTGTAACTTAGGAAATGAGTCAAAGTCTAAATATAGTAAAAAATAAAATTGAAGAACTGCCCAATAATATAGAGGCCGAACAATCTGTAATAGGCTCTATTCTTTTGTCTAATGAAATATTTGATGAAATAAACATACTTGTTACAAGTAACAATTTTTATGATCCAATGCATAAAAAAATATTTACTGCTATAGAAAAATTAATTTATGGAGGAATGTTAGCCAATCCAATTACTTTAAAAAACTACTTTGAAAATGAAAAAGATGATTTAAATGTCCCAGAATACTTAGTAAAAATTACTAAATTTTCAACTTCTTCAAGACAAGCAATAGAATATTCAAAATTAATATATGATTTATTTGTAAAAAGAGAATTAATTAAGATTTCTGAAAACATAATAGATACTGCAAAGTTAAATGATTTAGACAATGATGGGCAAAAAATTATAGAAAACTTTGAAAAATCATTGTTTGATCTTGCTGAAAAAGGATCGTTTAGCTCATCTTTAGTAAAATTTGATGAAGCGATGAGACAAACAATTGAGATGGCCTCAAATGCTTTTAAAAATGATGAAGGAATTGTTGGAGTGCCTACTGGCTTAACAGATTTAGATGATAGATTAGGAGGGCTGCACAAATCCGATTTAATTATAATCGCAGGAAGACCATCAATGGGTAAAACAGCTTTAGCTACAAATATTGCTTTTTATGCAGCAAAAAAACTTCATGATGAAGGAAAAAAATCTTCAATAGCTTTTTTCTCATTAGAAATGTCATCTGAACAATTATCAACAAGAATTTTAGCAGAACAATCTAGAATAAAATCTAATGATATTAGAAGGGGAAAAATTTCTGAGGAACAATTTGATAAATTTATAGAAACTTCTAAAAATATTACTGAACTTCCTCTGTATATAGATGAAACTCCTGCTATATCGATAGCGGCTCTTAGCAATAGAGCAAGAAGGATAAAAAGAATATATGGACTAGATATGGTGGTGATTGATTACATTCAGTTAATGAGAGCATCTAATTTTAAAGATGGAAGAGTTCAAGAAATATCAGAAATTACGCAAGGCCTTAAAGCATTGGCCAAAGAATTATCTGTACCCGTCTTAGCTCTTTCACAACTTTCTAGAGCTGTTGAACAAAGAGACATTAAAAAACCTCAACTTTCTGATTTAAGAGAATCAGGCTCAATAGAGCAAGATGCTGACGTGGTAATGTTTGTTTACAGAGAAGCATATTATCTTGAAAAACAAGAACCTCGTCCAGCAACTGTTGAACATGCTGAATGGCAAGCAAAAATGAATGAAGTATCAAATTTAGCAGAATTAATCATTGGCAAACAAAGGCACGGTCCTACTGGAAACATTATGCTCGAATTTGAGCAAATGTTTACTAAATTTAGGGATATTCAAAGTAACTAATATAATTTATATAAGCTAATATTGAATGTTAGCTAATTTATATCAAAAAAATATTATAGAAAAACCAAAGCTAATTTTTACAATATTGATAATCTGTTTGATTGGATTTGGGTATTATTTAAATAACTTTAGATTAGATGCTTCATCAGAAACTCTCCTACTTGAAGGTGATCCTGATCTCAAATATTTAAATGAAATAAAAAAAAAGTATGGCGCAAGAGAATATTTAGTGCTTACATACACTCCCGAGGGAAATATGATTTCCTCAAATTCAATAAAAAATTTAAATAATTTAAAAGATAAAATTACAAATTTAGATTGGGTTCATAATGTAATAACTGTCTTAGACATTCCTCTTTTAAGTAGCTCAGATAAACCTTTGGCTGAAAGACTTCAAAACTTTCAAACATTAAAAAGTGATGAAATTAATAAAAAACGTGGTTTTGAAGAAATAGTTAATAGTCCGGTATTTAAAAATTTTATTATAAGTGAAGATGGAAAAACAAGTGGCATTATTGTTTATCTAAAATCAAATGAGCCTAAAGAAAATTTTAAAAATAAATATGAATTAGAAGAATATAAAAACAAATTAAAAAAAGAAAATCATGAAAATATTTTAGAAATAAGAGAAGTAATTAAAGAATTTAATAAAGAAAGCAAAATTCATCTGGGAGGTATCCCAATGATAGCAGATGATATGATGACATATATTAAAAACGACATAGTTGTTTTTGGTTTTGGAGTTCTTTTATTTATAATCATTACACTTTGGTTCGTTTTTAAAAAACTTATCTGGATAATAGTTCCAATAAGTAGCTGCTTCTTTTCAGTAATTATAATGATGGGTCTACTTGGTTTAATAGGATGGAAGGTGACTGTTATTTCGTCGAACTTTATTGCATTAATGTTAATTTTAACAATTGCAATGAATATTCACATGAGCACAAGATTTTTACAATTGAATAAACAATACCCAAAAATAAAAAAATCTAAAATCATTTTAATGACAACTAAAAAAATGTTTTGGCCAATTTTTTATACAATACTAACAACCATTTGCGCATTTTCTTCGCTAATTTTAAGTGAAATAAAGCCTATTATTGATTTTGGTTGGATGATGACTTTAGGATTAATAACCTCATTTATAGTTACTTTTACTCTTCTTCCTACTTTATTAAATTTTGTGAAAAGTGAAAATATAAAATTATCAAAAGATCAAAATTCAAAAGTTACATCAATTTTAAGAGATATATCTTTATACAATAAAAATACTATTTTTTTTACTACGGCTATCATAATTATTTTAAGTGTAGCTGGAATTTCAAAATTAGAAGTTGAAAATAGTTTTATTAATTATTTTAAAAAAAATACAGAAATCTACAAAGGAATGAAGCTTATTGATGAAAAACTAGGAGGAACAACTCCTCTCGATGTTATTCTCAAATTTCCTAAAGCAGAAAAAAATAAAGATAAAGTAGAAGATGAAAATGATTGGGGCGATGAAGACGAAAATGATGAAAAATATTGGTTTACAAAAGATAAAATAATGAAAATTAATATGGTTCATAACTATTTAGAAAGTCTCGAGCCAATAGGAAAAGTGTTATCTTTCTCGTCTATTATAAAAGTGGCTACACAATTGAATAATGATAAGCCTTTGGGAACTCTTGAAATGGGTGTTTTATATTCAAAAATTCCAGATTCGATAAAAAAAGAAATAGTTGATCCTTATATTTCAATAAAAAACTCTGAAGCAAGAATAAGTTTAAGAATCAAAGACTCTCAAGAAGGTCTTAGGAGGAACGATCTTATAAATCAGATAAATTATGATTTAAAAAACAGACTGGGCTTAGAAAATAATGAATTTAAGTTAGGAGGTGTTTTGATATTATTTAATAATTTACTTCAAAGTTTGTTTAAGTCACAAATTTTAACTTTAGGATTTGTAATGATTGGAATATTTATAATGTTCTTAATTTTATTCAAAAATATTAAACTCTCTTTAATTGGAGTAATTCCTAATTTTATAGCAGCTTTCTTCATACTAGGAATTATAGGATTAGCAGGAATTCCACTTGACATGATGACAATTACAATCGCTGCAATAACTATAGGTATAGCTGTAGATAACAGTATTCACTACATTTATCGTTTTAAAGAAGAGTTTTTAAAAATAAAAAATTATAAAAAAACTCTTATACTTTGTCATTCTACAGTTGGTATAGCAATTCTTAACACTTCAATTACAATAGTTTTTGGCTTTTCAATTTTAGTTTTATCAAATTTTATACCAACAATTTATTTTGGTATTTTTACAGGAATAGCAATGTTGCTGGCAATGATATCAGTTTTAACATTACTTCCTGCTCTATTACTAACATTTAAACCATTTAAATGATTGAAGCCATTCAAGATATTTTTGAGCAAGTTGTTTTATTCGATTATATTTATTTTGTTTTAACTATTCTTTTCATAATACAAGGGGCTTTGAAAGGCTTTGTATTAAGCATTTTATCAGCAGCAAAATGGATATTAGCTTATGTTGTTACAATTTATATTTTTCCAAAAGTAAAACCTTATTTAGAAGATATTATAGATAATGAATATATTTTAGATATAATTTTAGGAGTTGGAATTTTTGTAATTATAATATTTCTTATACTTTTAATTAATAAGGCTTTAAGCAAAGCAGTTTCATATTCAGGAATTGGTACAGTTGATAAAGTTTTTGGTTTTCTTTTTGGAATCATTAAAGCTTATGTTGTTGTAGTTTGTTTATATACTGCCGCTCATATTGTTTATAATCATGATAAATGGCCTATAAATCTAGAAGATTCATTCACTTTCACCTGGGTTGAAAAAGGTAGCAACTATCTTATAAAAGAATTTCCAAATGAAAAAGAATATAAAGATGCAAAAGAAAAAGTTCAAGATATATGATCCAAAAATAAAAGAAGAATGCGGAGTTTTTGGTATTAGTAATACTCCTGATGCTTCGACTTTAACAGCGCTAGGACTTCACGCTCTTCAACATCGTGGTCAAGAAGGATGTGGAATAGTTTCTTTCGATGGAAAACAGTATCACTCAGAAAAAAGATATGGATTAGTTGGTGATAATTTTAATAAAGAAAAAGTATTAAAAAAACTGCCAGGTAAATTTGCTATAGGTCATAATAGATATTCAACAACTGGCGGTACAGCTTTAAGAAATATTCAACCATTTTTTGCCGATACTAATGCTGGTGGAATTGGAGTTGCTCACAATGGAAATCTAACTAATGCTATAACTTTAAGAAATGAATTAGTTAAAGAAGGTGCTATTTTTTATACAACATCTGATACGGAAGTCATAGTTCAATTAATAGCTAAATCAAAAAGACCAAAAACAATTGATAAAATAATTGATGCAATATTTCATATTCAAGGAGGATACGCGTTAGTCATGATGACAAAAAATACGCTCATAGGATTAAAAGATCCATATGGAATAAGACCTTTGGTGATTGGAAAATTAAAAAATTCATATGTATTTGCATCAGAAACTTGCGCATTAGATATTATAGGTGCAAAATTTGTAAGAGAAGTAGAAAATGGAGAAATTGTTTACATAGAAAATGATGAACTAAACAGTTTAAAACCTTTTTCGCCAAAAAAAATTAGGCCTTGTGTTTTTGAATATATATATTTTTCAAGGCCAGATAGTATCTTAGATGGTAAGACCGCTTATGAATATAGAAAAAGTTATGGAGCCCAATTAGCAAAAGAAGATGAGCTTGAAGCTGATATGGTTGTGCCTGTCCCAGATTCAGGAAATGCTGCAGCATTGGGTTATGCTCAAGAAAAAAAAATACCATTTGATTTAGGATTAATAAGAAACCATTATGTTGGTAGAACCTTTATAGAACCTTCACAAAAAATTAGAAGTCTAGGAGTAAAATTAAAATTAAATGCAAATATATCGGTTATCAAAGATAAAGAAATAATTTTAATTGATGACTCTTTAGTTAGAGGAACTACATCTCATAAGATTGTTAAAATGTTGTATAATGCTGGAGCTAAAGAAGTTCATGTTAGAATTGCCAGTCCTGAAATAAAATATCCTGATTTTTACGGTGTTGATATGCCTACTAAAAAGGAACTTTTGGCTTCAAATAAGTCAGTAAAAGAAATATGTGATTATATTAATGCAAAATCTTTAAAATATTTAACGATAGATGGTCTTTATAAAGCAATGGGTTTTAACAAAAGAAATAATACATATCCACAATTGACAGATCACTATTTTACTGGAGAATATCCTGTAAAAATAATTGATGAATTAGGGGAAGAAAAAGTTACACAACTTTCACTTTTGAGCACAGCCTCAAATAACTAGAAATGAAAAAAGTCAGTTTTACTGAAATGAAACATGGAACAAAAGAAGACTATCTTCTTTTAGAAAAGCATGAAAAAGAATTTGAAAGAGAAACTGCTGATAGAATTTTAAAATTTATGTCTAGTCTCAATAACTCTCTTGAAGGTTATCAAATTTCAAGATTAGAACATTCTTTACAAACTGCTACAAGAGCTTTCAAAAATGGTGAAAGCGAAGAAATGGTTGTTGCTGCTTTACTGCATGACATCGGAGATGAGTTTGCACCAATGAACCATTCTCAATATGCTGCGGCAGTATTAAGACCTTATGTTTCAAAAAAAACTCATTGGATTATTGACAAACACGGTTTATTCCAAACTTACTACTCAGCAGAACATTTAGGTGGTGATAAAAATGCTAGGGAAAAATATAAAGATCACAAATATTATAAAGCTACAATAGATTTTTGTGAAAAATATGATCAATCATCATTTGATCCAAATTATAAATCTATGTCTCTAAAAGAATTTGAACCAATGGTAAGAAAAATCTTTTCAAGAAAGCCTTTCTATCATTATTAAGCTTTTGTTCTATAATCTTTTATGTGTTCTGGAATACGTTTATTTTTTCCATACATATAATGATTGTCCATTTTTTCTCTATATTTACTAGCAGGCACTGTTAATCCAACTGC
>MDSV01070771.1_pt1 | contig 11064 bp, 12 predicted proteins | sample 810851 | NCBI WGS metagenome assembly MDSV01 (sample SAMN05326640, study PRJNA326480) | marine metagenome | isolation source: seawater | place: Atlantic Ocean: North East | collected 2012 | reverse complement strand
GGAAAAGATGGTGATTTTATAACTGCACCATTAATTTCAAATCTTTTTTCAGAAATGTTGGCTATCTGGTGTGTAGCTTATTGGGAAAAGCTAGGCAAACCTAAAAAAATTTTATTAGTCGAGCTTGGTCCAGGTGATGGTACTTTATGTAAAGATTTATTAAAAACATTTGCTAAGTTTGATAAATTTTACAACGCGTTAGAAATAAATTTATTAGAAATAAGTAATAAATTAAAAGAAATTCAAAAAACAAATATTAAAAGTAGAAAAGTGAAATGGATAAATAAAATTAATGAAATTAATAGTGGCCCTGTTATATTTTTGGCCAATGAGTTTTTTGACGCCTTACCTATTAAACAAATTTATGAAAATAAAAAAATTCTTTTTGAAAAACATATATCATTAAAAAAAGATAAGAAAAAAATGAAGTTTTTATATAAAAAAGCTAGCAATAACTTAATAAAAGATATTAAAAATTTAAATTTAATTTCAACCGGTAATACAATCGAATATCCTATATCAGCAATAAAATTTCTTAAAATCATATCAAAAAAAATTAATAAATTTAAAGGAGGTTTATTAACTTTTGATTATGGTTATACATCTAAAAAAAATTACTTTACCTTGCAATCTCTAAAAAAACATAAATATTCTAATGTCCTTGAATTTCCAGGAAATGCAGATATCACATCTCATATTAATTTTAATTTATTTAGAAAAGTATTAATAAAAAATAATTTAAGAGTCCAAAAAATTATAACACAGAGTAAATTTTTAAAAAAGATTGGCATATTAGAAAGGGCTAATATTTTATCTAAAAAAATGACGTTTAAAGAAAAAGCAAATATGTTTTATAGACTAAAAAGACTATTAAATCATAATGAGATGGGAAATTTATTTAAAGTAATGTTTGCACAAAATAAGAATTATAATTTTTCCCTAGGCTTTTAATATGTTTTTTTCCAAAAAATTAAATGATTTTAATAATTTAAAACACTGTTTCTTCTCAAGAAAAAATGGTTTTTCTAGCGGCTGTTATGCTAGTTTAAATTGTGGATTGGGTTCAAATGATAAAAAGGAAAATATTTTAAAAAACCTTAATTTTGTTAAAAATAAAATAGAGTGCAAAGAAAACAAGCTTATAACTTTAAATCAAGTTCACAGTAACAAAGTTATATATTTAGAAAATGAAAGTTCATTGAAAGATAAGCAAACTGGTGACTCGATCGTAACAAAGTTAAAAAATGTTGCAATTGGTATACTTACTGCTGATTGTGCTCCCATTATATTTTATGATCCATCAAAAAAAATAATTGGATGCATTCACTCTGGCTGGAAAGGAGCTTTGAATGGCGTCATTAAAAATACAGCCAAAAAATTTATTGAGTTAAATTCTAATCTCGATGACGTAATCGCTGTAGTTGGTCCATGTATTGGACAAGAAAATTATGAGGTAAAAGATGAATTTTATGAAAATTTTCTTTCTAAAAATAAAGCCTACAATAGTTTTTTTAAAACAATGAATGGACAATACTTTTTTAATTTAAGAAATTTTATAAATAATGAAATAGAGAGCCTAAAAATAAAAAAAATAGAAAATATAGAAATGGATACATTTGCTGAAAAGGAATTTTTTTATAGTTACAGAAGATCCTGTATTAACAATGAACAGGACTATGGGAGATGCATTTCTGTCATATTAATGACTTAATTAAATGTTTATTTAATTTGAATAATTAAATTAAATCTGTATAAACAGATTATCTATGAAAGTTCTTGCAGGTACAAGTAATACAAAATTGTGCAAAGATATAGCAAGACAGCTCAAACTAAAATTGGTTAATTCAAATATAAAAAGATTTGCTGACGGTGAAGTATACATAGAAATTAATGAGAATATCAGAGGCAACAGTATATTCGTAATTCAATCCACGTCTAACCCAGCTAATGATAATTTAATGGAACTTTTAATTTGCATTGATGCTTTGAGAAGATCTTCAGCAAAAAATATCACCGCTGTTATTCCTTATTTTGGATATGCTAGACAAGATAGAAAAGTAGCTCCAAGAACTGCCATATCAGCAAAATTAGTTTCAAACCTTATTACTAATGCTGGAGCTAATAGAATTCTTAGTGTTGATTTGCATGCCGGTCAAATTCAAGGTTTCTTTGATATTCCTGTAGATAATCTATTTTCAACTCCAATCTTTGCAAGACATATTAAAAAGAAAATTAAACTAAATAATTTAATTTGTGTGGCACCTGATGTGGGAGGAGTTGAACGAACTAGAGCACTAAGCAGAAGGTTAAACTCAAGCATTGCTATCATAGATAAAAGACGTCCAGCCCCAGGAAAATCAGAAGTGATGAATATTGTGGGTAGTGTAAAAAACAAAAACTGTATAATCGTAGATGATATTATTGATTCTGGAGGCACTATAGTAAATGCGGTTCATGCCCTTAAAAATAAAGGCGCCAAGGATGTCTATGTTTATATAACTCATGGAGTATTAAGTGGAGAAGCGGTTAAAAAAATTGAAAAATCACAAATTAAGAAATTAATAACAACAGATACAATTGATAATTCTAAAAAAATCGGAAAAAGTAAAAAAATAGAAATAATTTCGCTTGCTCCCATGATTTCAGAAGCTATGAAAAGAATTGCAAATTCTACTTCGGTTTCAAGTCTTTTTAAATAATTTTACTTGTTTTTTTTCCAAACATAATATAAACACTCTATTTTTATAAATGAATATTTTAAAAGCAACAATAAGAACTAGTGAAACAAGCGGTCAGCTTAATAAATTAAGAACTGACGGTTTTATTCCTGCCGTGCTGTATGGAGGAGAAAAAAATAATTTGAATATAAGTTTAAAAAAATTACATTTGGATAGCTTTATTAAAACTGAAGCATTTATGTCAAAAGTTTTTAACTTAGATATAGATGGAACTCAAGAGAAGGCGTTGCCAAGAGAAATTGCTTACGACCCAGTATCGGAAGAGCCCATTCATATAGATTTTATGAGAATTTCAAAAGGTTCGAAATTAACTTTAGAAATACCTGTAAAATTTATAAACTCTGAAAAATCACCTGGTTTGAAAAAAGGGGGAGTTTTAAATGTTGTAAGAAGGAAAGTAGAACTAAGGTGCCCTGCGGAAAACATTCCTAATGAAATTATTGTTGATTTAGATAATACTGAAATTAACAGCAGTCTTAAAATATCATCTGTTAAACTTCCAGAAAATGTTGTTCCAACAATTGCAGATAGGGATTTTGTTATAGCCACAGTTGCATCACCAACAGTTTTAGTTGAGCCAGTAAAAGCTGAAGAAACTACTGCTGAGGGCGAGGCTGCACCTGAAGGTACACCCGAAGCCGGAACAGCTGAAGGCGCCGACGCAACTGAAGCAGATAAAAGCAAATCTGCAAAAACAACTGATGACAAAGGAAAATCTGCAGAAAAAGGAAAACCTGCAGAAAAAGGAAAACCTGCAGAAAAAGAACCTAAAAAAAAATAATATAGGATAAATTATAAAATATGTTGCTTCTGGTCGGTTTAGGAAATCCTAACCCAAATAACTCTAACAATCGTCACAATGTAGGCTTTCTAGTAATTGACGCAATTAATCAAAAATTTAAATTATCAAAACAAAAACCTAAATTCAAAGGTTTGTTAACAACTGGAAAAATTGATGATCAAAAGGTTTTTGCAATAAAGCCATTAACTTTTATGAACAACTCTGGTGTTTGTATTAAAGAACTAATTGATTATTTTAAAATAAACGTAAAAGATGTTTTTGTTTTCCATGATGATATGGATATAGATCTTGGAAAAGTTAAAGTTAAATTTGGCGGAAGTAGTGCGGGTCATAATGGAATAGAATCAATTGATAAAAATATTGGAAAAAATTATTCTCGGATAAGAATTGGAATTGGTAAACCCAAAAATAATTCAACTGGCGCTAATCATGTTTTAGAAGATTTTTCTATAGACGAAAAAGATAGCCTAGAAAAGATAAGTAAAAATATTATAGAATCTCTAGCAGTTTTAATAAACAAAGATTTAGACCTCTTCTCAAGCAAAATAAATCAAAATTAATAATGAGTTTTAAGTGTGGTATAGTTGGATTGCCTAATGTTGGGAAATCAACGCTATTTAATGCCTTAACAACCTCAAAAAAAGCACAAGCAGAAAATTTTCCTTTTTGCACAATTGATCCAAATATTGGCATAGTTCCAGTTCCAGACGAAAGATTAAATAATATATCTAAAATATCAGAGTCAATAAAAACTATTAACGCAGCTATAACATTTGTTGATATTGCTGGACTTGTCAAAGGAGCATCTAAGGGTGAAGGTTTAGGTAATAAATTTTTATCACATGTTAGGGAGGTAGATACAATAGTTCATTTGACGCGTTGTTTTGATTCTGAAAAAATACTTAATGTAAATGATAATGTTGATCCTATTAGAGATATTGAAATAATAGAAACAGAAATTTTACTATCAGACTTAGAAACTTTACAAAAAAGGCTTGAAAAAAATAAAAAAAAAAAGATTGAAGCGGAAGAAATAACTTTTTTTGAGGAGTGCCAAAAGTTAATAAACCAAGGTAAAAACCCTAGAGAATTAAAAAAAAAATTTAGCACTAACTTAGTAAAAAGGTCAGGTCTTTTATCTCTTAAGCCAAAAATAATTGTATGTAATGTAGACGAAAAAAGCTTACCAGATGGTAATAAATATTCTGATTTATGTAAGGAAAAATTTTCAAATGAAAACGTAATCGTTGTTTGTGCTGATATTGAAGACCAAATTATGAGCTTGCAAATTAAAGATAGAGAAGACTTTATGCACGAATCTGGTATTAAAAATACTGGTTTAAATAATTTAATTAAGACAGGCTATAATACTCTAGGTCTAAGTACTTTTTTTACTTCAGGCCCAGAGGAAAGTAGAGCTTGGACAATAGAAAAAAATTCAAGTGCTGCTGATGCAGCTGGAGTGATACATACAGATTTTAAAAAAAAATTTATTAGAGCAGAGACTGTGTCCCATGATGATTTTATCAAATATAAAGGTTTTAATGAATGTAAAAACCAGGGCAAGCTAAGGCTTGAGGGAAAAGATTATATTGTAAATGACGGTGATGTTATGCTTTTTAGAACCGGAGCTTAATCTTAATTATTTAAAAGTTTTAGGATCCTCACCTTCATACTCGGTTACTACTTTTTCAACTTTATCGAAAGTTTCCTCTTTAATTTCTTCTTTATTTGAACCAAATCTTGACCAAATTTTTTGTTTACTCATATAAACTAGCGTTATTAAAATAATTAAATAAATAATAACCTTAAAGCCCATTTTATGTTGCGCCTCTAAATGTGGCTCTGACGCCCATACTAGAAAAGTTGTTATATCTTTTGATATTTGAGCTTTAGTAGCCTCAGTTCCATCTGAATACTCAACTATCCCATCTAAAATCGGTTCTGACATTTTAATTTTATTACCAGGCATATATTTATTGTAGTAAACCCCATCATCAAGTTCGAAACCCTCTGGCGCATCCTCATAGCCCATAAGAAGAGAATAAATATAATTAGCACCGCCAGCCCTAGCTTTAGCAAGCACAGACATATCAGGAGGATATGCTCCACCATTAGCAGCAGTTGCTGCTTCAATACTTGGATAAGGTTTAACAAATTTATCTGAAAGTCTTGCAGTTCTCATAAACATTTCTCCATCACTATTTGGTCCATCTTCTAGCTCAAACTGTGAAGCTATTGCTTTAGTTTCTTCGACAGAAAATTCTGGTCCCCCTTTTTCTGATAAATTTCTATAACTTAGATGTTGAACTGAGTGGCATCCTGAACAAACTTCTGTATAGACTTGATAGCCTCTCTGCAATGACGCTCTATCAAAAGTACCAAAAATACCGTCAAAACTCCAATTTAATTTAATAAGATCAATTTTTTTCTCTTCCGAAAAAGCCGAATTGCAAGTAACAATTATTAAAATAAATATAGTAATTTTTTTTAAAAAATTATTTAAATGAACCAACATTTTCACCTTCGTATTCTGATGCTACTTTTTTAAATTTATCTAATGCTCCAGGTTTTTCTAAAACTGGATCAGAAATGCTCATGGGTAAAGGGTCTGTTTTTTCATACCGCCCGAGTACGGGGAGTAAAATCAAAAAATGAATAAAATAATAAGCTGTAGCTAGTCTAGATAATACTAAATAAATTCCTTCTGGAGGCTTTGCTCCTAAATAACCAAGAAGAATTACTGTAAATACTAAAACCCAGAAAAATTTTTTATATATTGGTCTAAAAACTGCTGATCTTACTTTAGAAGTATCGAGCCAAGGTAACACCATGAGAATAAAAATAGCAGCAAACATAAAAATAACTCCTCCTAATTTGCTTGGTATAGCTCTTAAAATCGCATAAAAAGGAAGTAGATACCATTCGGGGACTATATGTGACGGGGTAACTAGTGGGTTTGCTTCTATATAGTTGTCTGGATGCCCTAATACATTTGGTGCAAAAAATACAAACCATAAAAAAACAGCTACGAACAAAAGTAACGCAAAAAGATCCTTCATGACCATATATGGATGAAACGGCATAGTTTCGTTACTATTTTTTTTAACATCAATTCCAACAGGATTATTATTTCCCGGAACATGTAGCGCCCAAATATGAAGTATAACAAGACCAAATATTAAAAACGGTAACAAGTAATGTAGGCTATAAAATCGATTAAGCGTAGGGTTATCTACTGAGTAACCGCCCCATAACCAAGTAGTAATACTTTCTCCAACTAATGGAATAGCACTAAATAAATTCGTAATTACTGTTGCTCCCCAAAAACTCATTTGTCCCCATGGCAAAACATATCCCATAAATACTGTAGCCATCATAAGAATATAAATTATTAGACCGATTATCCAAATTACTTCCCTTGGAGATTTATATGAACCATAAAATAAAGACCTAAAAATATGAATGTAAACTGCAAGAAAAAACATTGAGGCTCCATTTGCATGAACATATCTTATGAGCCATCCATAATTCACATTTCTCATAATATGTTCAATACTTTCGAAAGCATGATCAACATGAGCTACATAATGCATTGCCAAAACCAATCCTGTTACTATTTGTGTAATCAAACAAAATGTTAGAATTCCACCGAAAGTCCACCAATAATTTAAATTTTTAGGCGTAGGATAAGATTGTAAATGATGTGAAAGAGTCAACAAAGGAAGTCGACTATCAAACCACTGGCCCAATTTAGATTTTGGTATATATTTTTCTTCACTCATAATTAACCAATTTTAATTGTGTTGTTATCGACAAATTCATATTTTGGAATTTCTAAATTTTTTGGAGCTGGTCCTTTTCTAACTCTTCCAGAAGTATCATAATGCGATCCATGACATGGACAAAACCATGCCTTATATTCTCCTTTATCTCCTAAAGGTACACATCCTAAGTGCGTACAAACTCCAACCATCACTAACCACTCAGGATTTTTAGCTCTGTCTGAATCTTTCTCTGGATCTTTTAAATCTTTTAGATCAACTGATTCAGCTTCATCAATTTCTTTTTGAGTTCGTCTCCGTATAAATATTGGCTTTCCTCTCCACAACACAGTTATAGTTTTTCCAGGTTCAATAGAACTAATATCAACCTCTGTAGTTGAAAGCGCTTTTACAGAAGAATCTGGGTTCATTTGGTCTACTAAAGGCCATATAGCCGATCCAAGTCCTACCGCACCGATAGTATAAGTTGCCGTAAATAAAAAATCTCTTCTTTTTGGTTTAATTTTATTACTCATATATTCAAAGTTTCATTTATTATATATTATTAATTAATTACAATTAATATAAATTTACTAGGGTCAGAATGACACACAAATTAATATACAATTAAAATATGTTTAATGTTGCTTTATACGAACCTGATATACCTCAAAACACCGCCGCTATAATTCGATTATGCTCATGTTTTGATACAACTTTGGAAATAATAGAGCCTTGTGGGTTTAATCTTAAAGATAAAAGATTAAAAAAAGTAGCTATGGACTATTTAGATAAAAGTAAAATAATAATTTATAAATCTTATGAAAGTTTTTTAATAAAAAAAAAGAATTCACGGGTCATACTTATGAGTACAAAAGCTAGCAAAAGTTATATCAACTTTAGATTTAAACAAAAAGATACTTTTCTTTTTGGAAGAGAAAGCGCAGGTGTTCCAAATTTGGTACATAAAAATTCATACCAGAGATTGAAAATACCATTGAAAAAGAGCGCTAGATCTTTAAATATTGGAATGTCCGTAGCTATAATATTGTCAGAGGCTTTGAGACAAAATTACAAAATTTAAAATATGAAAATAAAAAAAAAACAAAATTTAGCAAAAAAATGGTTTATCGATCTTCAAAATATAATTTGTAATAACATAGAAGAATTAGAGAAAGATTATGGATCAAAAATTAAATTTAAAAAAAACATATGGAAGCATGGAGAATTTAGAACTATAAAAGGAAAAGTTATTGAAAAGGGAGGGGTTGCTTTTTCAAACGTTATAGGAAAATTTTCTAAAGAGTTTGCTAAAAAAATCCCAGGAGCTAGCATTAATAGAAATTTTTGGTCGAGTGGTATTTCTGTTGTTTTACATCCAATGAATCCTAAAATTCCTGCTATGCACTTTAACACTCGATTCATCTGTACAAAAAAAAATTGGTTTGGTGGTGGTATGGATGCAACGCCTAATTTCATTGATAATAAAGAAAAAAAATATTTCCATGATGGATTGAAAAAAATGTGTAATATTCATAATAAAAAATACTATCCAAAGTATAAAAAGTTATGTGATGAATATTTCTACTTACCGCATAGAGGAGAGACACGAGGTATCGGTGGTATTTTTTTTGACTATAAAATGGATAATTGGCAAAAAGACTTTTTATTTATTCAAGATGTAGGAATTACTTTTGCAAGTATGATTAAAAAAATAATTAAAAATAAAATGTTTAGAAATTGGACTAAAAAAGAAAAAGAAATTCAATTAATTAAAAGAGGTAAATACGTTGAATTTAATTTACTTTACGATCGTGGAACAAAATTTGGTTTAAATAGCGGGGGAAATCCAGAAGCAATTTTAATGTCTATGCCTCCATCAGCTAAATGGAAATAATATATGGATAAAGAACCAATAACAGTCAAAGGTCTTAAAAAATTAAAAAGTGAGTTAGAAGAACTAAAGAACATTAAAAGACCAAAAATAGTTCAGGCTATAGCCGAAGCGAGAGCGCATGGAGATTTAAAAGAAAATGCTGAATATCATGCAGCAAAAGATGAGCAAGGAAAAGTTGAAGGTAGAATTATTGAAATAAATGATTCAATTGCGAGAGCAAATGTTATAGACGTAACTACGTTGGAAAAAAAAGACAACGTTATATTTGGATCAACTGTTTTTCTAACAAATTTAGAATCTAAAGAAAAAAAATCTTACACGATTGTAGGAAAAGATGAAGCTGACGTAACAAAAAATTATATTTACTTCAGGTCGCCAATTGGGAAAGCTTTAATTGGAAAAAAGAAAAAAGATATTGTTATAGTTACTACACCATCAGGTGAAAAAAATTTTGAAATAACTGATGTAAAATATATTTAATTTTTAATATCTTTTTCTAAAATTTTATCAATTGTTTCTTTTTCAATAATAAATTCATTTGCAATCCACATTTTTTCTAATAATTTCAGTTTTTTGCCCATAGTTTCTCCGGGCTCATATCCGTATTTTTTCAAGTAATCGCCTGAAATTGGGAATTTTGGTATTTTACAATTAATTACATATTCTATTAATTGAATTATATTAAAATTGTTTATTTTTTTATTTATGCACGTTGAAAACAATAACAAATCTTTAACATGATCTTTGCTTGTTAAATAAATTAATTTTTTGATATTTTCTTTAGAATAAAAATTTTTATTTTTTAAATTTTCAAAATTTGAAGTAATATTAGCAAATCTTTTTTTTACTGTATTTGATATTTTATACTTGTGACAAAAATATTCATAGTTATTTGTTTGATCTAAAATAAGAATTGCCAAAATCAAGTTATAATCAAAAAGAAACTTTATTCTTTTATTTAAGTTGTATAATTTTTTTATTCTTTCGTAATATTTGAACTGAGGGAATATATTTAAAATAATTTCATTAGAAACTTCTTCAGAAAATAGTTTATATAAATTTTCATTTACTAATATTTTTTTAAGCTCATCAAAAATTCTTTCGTTTGAAATCTTGTTTATTCCATTAATATTTTTTTTAATTGATTTGATGGTTTCTCGATCGTGATCTATCTTGCTATAATGTAAAAAAAATCTAAAATACCTCAAAATACGTAAATAATCTTCTTCTATTCTTGCTTCTGATGATCCAATAAATTTTACTATTCCTTTTTTTAAATCTTTTGCTCCTTCTAAAGGATCATAAATTCTTCCTTCTATATCTGCATATATGGCATTAATCGTAAAATCTCTCCTTAATGCATCCTCTTTCCAATCTGAAGTAAACTGTACATCTGCATGCCTTCCATCTGTTGCTATATCTTTTCTTAAAGTTGTAATTTCAAACTTTCTTTTATTAAAAATTGCAGTTATGGTTCCATGAGAAATTCCAGTATCAATTGTCTTGACGTTATTTCTATGTAACCTATTTTTAACTTCATTGGGTTCTAAAGATGTTGCTAAATCTATATCGTAAATAATTTCGCCAGAAATTGCATTTCTCACACAACCTCCTACAAATCTTACTTTACTTTCGTTTCCAATTTCATTTAAATATGAAAAAATTACGTGCGCTTCTTTAATATTTTCTAATATCTTAGTGCTATTATTAGATCCAAATTTTGAATAAAAAAAGTGATCAGTTTTTATAATAATTTTTTTTATTTTTTCTAACATTTTTTGGCTGGGGCGCTAGGATTCGAACCTAGGATGGTGGTACCAAAAACCACTGCCTTACCGCTTGGCTACGCCCCAATTTAAGTTT
>MDSV01203535.1_pt1 | contig 11065 bp, 6 predicted proteins | sample 810851 | NCBI WGS metagenome assembly MDSV01 (sample SAMN05326640, study PRJNA326480) | marine metagenome | isolation source: seawater | place: Atlantic Ocean: North East | collected 2012 | reverse complement strand
ATATTTTTTAATAGTTGAGGAGTCTGAGTTAGAAGAGGATGATTGATCATTATCAGAATCTTCATAAGATACATTATTACAATCAGAAGAATTTTCATTAGATTCTTCAGTAGATTCATCAAATTGGTTATTAATTAATGATAGTGTAAAGAAAAATTGTGATTCAAAGTTAGCTTTAATACCATTTGTTAGGGGACATTTAAGTTGTGAGATAGTTCTACCTTCAAATATATTATAAATATCAGAGTAATTTTTGTGAGTATTTTTAAAATCAATAAATGATTTAAAGTTCAAGTATTTTGAAATATCATTATTAATAATTTTAAGTATATCATAATCCAAGTTATTATTATAGTAGTAATTTAAAGAATCAAAGATTATATCTTTATTTTTTGGAATAATATCATAATCTTGAGCTAATTCTTCGTGAATAGTATCAATAATACACAATAATGCTTCTTGACTATCATGTTGATTAAAATTTCTAAACATATCAATTTTTTTACAAAATATTTTTCTAAATGATGACAGTTCTATTATTTTATAATCATTAAACCAGAAATAGGAGAATATTTTTCTTAATTGAAATGTCAATGTATTATTTAAATTTTTTCTAGCGAGAAAAATATTATCAGATTTATTTAAAATATGTATTATTTTATTATGAAGTAAGAAGTTTCTAAAATCTTTACAATTTGATAAACATTGTATAATTGAATTAACATAGCAAGTATTTCCTTGATTAGTCAATCCGGTAATTCCATTAATTAAGTTTTCCATATTTTATAATAAATTTAAATTTTTAAATAATAATATTTGAAAATTTCAATTTTATGAAATAGTACAATAATTCCAGCTAGTATCTTTAGTAGATTTATCAGTTTTTTTAGTATTAGATTGTATGTCAATTAGTTTTTGAACATTATTTTTTATATTATTAATTGAGTCAGACATAGATTCAGAATCATCTTTATTTTTTTGTTTATCAATTATTTGTTCTACATTACCTTGGATATTTTTTATAGATTCTGAAATAGATTCAGATGTATTTTTATTAGTAGGATTTATATTATATTGTTTAGATAAAATATCAACTTTGCTATCTAATTTATCTAATTGATCAACAACTTTAACAAAAATTTCTTCATTAGCTTCAGGTTGAATTTTAGATTCAATAATTTTCTGAAATTCACTAAAAGTTAATTCTAGATCACTAGATATTTTTTTAAGTTGATTTAGAAATTCTTTATCATTAGATAAATTAGATCCTCCAAATTGAATAGAGTTTAATTTTTTATAATCATTAAATTTATTATTAGTCATAGCAATATATTCATATTTTTTTTTTGTAGTATTATTTTCAAAAATAATTCTTGATTGATTTATTTTATTTTTGTTTAATTTTCTAAATACTTTTAAAGCTACCGCTTTTGGGTTAGTTTCAAAATAAATTTTTTTATTATCAGGTAAAATCATGTTATATTGATCCATATATAATAGTTAATATATATTTTATTTTTAATTTGAATGTAAATATATGGGAAATATGATAAAATTGAATTAAATAATTTTTACTTAAATAAATATTTATATATATTATAAAATGTCAGAAAATATATTATTAAACGTTTTAGATTGGAATTTTTATGATGAATGTGAAGACGATGAGGATTCTGAAGAATATGAAGAAGCATCATTTGTAATAGAAGCATTTGGTAAAACTAAGGATGATAAGTCAGTTTATTTAAAAATTACAGATTTCACACCATATTTTTTTGTAGAGATTCCGAAGACATGGGAAGATAGATCAGTAAAAAAATTTATAGATTATATAACTAGTAAAGTATATGGAAAATATAAGTGTACGTTAATTAATTATGATGTAGTAAAGAAGCGTAAATTTTATGGATTTACAGCGGGAAAGAAATTTAAATTTTTAAGATTAATATTTTCAACATTAGAGGGTATGAATAAATTTAAGTGGATATTTAATACGAAGCATAAGATACCTGGATTGTGTAATTATTTTGAGGAGTACAAGCCTTATGAAAGTAATTTTCCATCAATGTTAAGATTTATGCATATTAGGGATATAGATGCGTGTGGATGGATTAAGATTGATAAAGGTAAGTATAATAAATTATCGAGAAAGAAGTTTAATACAGATATAGCGATTGAGTGTAAGTTTAATAATATTGATAGAGAGGAAACAAATGATATTAGTAAAATTAAAATTTTATCTTATGATTTAGAATGTACGAGTGAGGATGGAAATTTTCCTCAAGCAGACAGAAAAGGGGATGCGATAATTCAGATTGGATCTACTTTTAGTTATAATGGTGATGAGAATTGTTATTTTAAGCATATTATAACTTTAGGTAGTTGTGATGATATAGAGAATGCGGAAGTAGAGTGTTATGAAACAGAGGAAGAGGTAATATTAGCTTGGCAGAATTTAGTAATAAAGCATGATCCAGACATAATAACAGGATGGAACATATATGGTTTTGATAATAAGTATATTCATGACAGGGCAGAATTTTTAAAAATAGATAATAAGTTTGGTAGATTTTCTAGAATAAAAAATAAGATATGTAATTTTGTGGATACTCAATTATCTTCAAGTGCATTAGGTGATAATAAAATTAGATATTATAATGCATTTGGTAGAATTCAGATAGATTTAATGAAAGTAGTAATGAGAGATTATAAACTTGATTCATTTAAGTTAGATAAAGTAGCAGAGAATTTTTTACAAGGTAAGGTAATTAATGTTAAAGGTGATGAATTAGAATTAGATAGTGTTAAAGATATTATAGTAAATGGATATATTAAATTAATTGATTCTGATGATGAGCTTGTAGAAGATGGTAATAAATTTAAAATATTAAAAGTAAAAAAGAATAAAGTTAAATTAGATCGTGTACCTGACTGTGGTGATAGTAAATTAGTATGGACAATGGCTAAGGATGATGTTAGTCCAAATGATATATTTAGATTACAGAAAGGTAGTTCTAGTGACAGGAAAATTATAGCACAGTATTGTATTCAGGATTGTGCATTAGTGAATAAATTAATAGCCAGATTATGTGTAGTAATAAATAGTATTGGAATGTCTAATGTATGTTCGGTTCCATTATCATATTTATTTTTGCGTGGTCAGGGTATCAAAATTCATTCATTAGTAGCAAAGGAGTGTAGAAAGATGAATTATTTAATACCAGTTGTGAAGAAGAATAATAATGAAGTATCATTAGGTTATGAAGGAGCGACTGTATTTACACCTGATATAGGTTTTTATGAGAGACCGATATCAGTGGATGATTATAGTTCGTTATATCCGAGTTGTATGATTCAGAAGAATTTATCACATGAGACGTTAGTAAATAATGATAAGTATGATAATTTAGATGAATATAAGTATTATAATTGTGAATTTAATAATGCGGATGGTAGTAAAACGAAATGTCGTTTTGCGAAGAAAAAGAATGGTGATAAAGGTATAATGCCTATGATTTTAGATAAATTATTAGCTCAAAGGAAGTTTGTAAAGAAGTTAATGAAGAATGAGAGTGATTCATTTAAGAAATCTATATATGATGGTTTGCAGTTAGCGTATAAGGTAACAGCGAATTCGTTATATGGTCAAATAGGTTCGTCAGTGAGTCCAATTTATTGTAAAGAGATAGCAGCATCGACAACATCAACAGGAAGGGAGATGTTAGAGTTAGCGCGTGATTATATAACGAATGTATTTCCAGGAATAATTGAGTCATTGTATGAAGGTTATAAGAATAAAGATGAAGTTAGTGTGAAAAAGATATTGGAGGAGGAGTTAGTAGAAACATTACAGAATGAGGATTATTATAAGGAAGTGAAGGGTATTATAACTAAAATATTAGGCAAGGTAAGTTGTAATATAGATGTGATTTATGGTGATACAGATAGTATATTTATAGACTGGGGGATGAAACAAGGAGAAGAGTATTATAAAGGCAAAGATGTATTAGAATTTTCGATAGACTTAGGTAAGATAAGTGGTGATTTTATAAAAAGTAAGTTAGAGAGTCCTCAGGATTTGGAGTATGAGAAAACATTTTATCCATTTTGTATTTTAAGTAAGAAGCGTTATGTAGGGAACAAGTATGAGTTTGATGTGAACAAGTTTTCACAAAACAGTATGGGAATTGTATTGAAGAGACGTGATAATGCGAAGATTGTGAAGAAGATATTTGGTGGAATGGTAGACATTTTATTAAACGAGATAGATGTGGATAAGGCGGTTAATTTTATAAAGTCATCAATAAGTGATTTGTTGAAGGGTAAGTATCCTTTGTATAATTTCATTACATCGAAGACGTTAAAATCTCAATATGCGGATAGAACAAGGTTAGCTCACGTATGTTTAGCTGATAGAATGAGAGAAAGAGATCCAGGAAGTGCACCAGAGATTAATGAGAGAGTGCAGTATGTAGCGATAGTGGTGAATAAGAATGAGATAATAAAGAGAAAGGAGGAAGAGTTTAGGGTCAAGATGAATAAGATTATTAATGATGAGATTAAGGAAGATAAGAAAATAAGAGGAGAGAACATAGATAGGATGATATATTATTTATGTAAGTTAGATAATAGTAAGAAGTTCTTAGAGGGAATAGATAAAATAAAGAAGGATTTAATATTTAGTGTTAGTCAAAATAATACAGATAATATAAGAAATAGAATAAGGAGTGAGTGTGAGAGTTTATATAAGGGTCGTGTTTTGCAGGGTGATAGTATAGAGCATCCGGATTATATAAAGGAGAATAATTTGAGAGTAGATTATTTATTTTATTTAACGAATCAGATAATGAATCCAACGATACAGTTTTTAGAATTATTAGTAAAAAATCCGAATGAAATTTTCAATGAGGCGATTAGTATGGAGAATAACAGAAGAGAGGGTAATCAGCCTATAACTAATTGGATAAATGTGAAAAAGAATAATAATACAAGTTTAGTAATAAAAAAAACTCCAAGTAAAAATCTATCGAAGTATTATTTAGGAGATGAAGAAGTTGATTTTGATAAATTAGGTGATTTAGATGAAAAGAAGAAATCTAAAAATAATAAAAGTAAATTATATTTAGAATTATAATATTTTTTTATAAATAACGTTTTCCGTTAACTGAGTTAGCAGATACATGATTAATATCAGATTTATCAATAGAAACTAAATTAATATCGGAAGTATTAATAGACGAAGAATCAGCAACAAATGCAGATCTAGATACAGATGTATCACTATTAATTACAAATTTTTGAGATACATCAGAGGTTGTATTTGAAAATCCATATGCTTCAATAGAAGATCCAGTTTGTGAATCCATTTTATTATTTTTACTTTTTTTACTGTAATCAGATAATGATAACATTTCATCTAAATCACTAGTAGATGTAGAACTTGAACTAGATGTAGAGCTAGAACTATCATCTTCAAAATCTTTACTAGAAGATAAAGATAAAGAACCACCATCTTGGTTACCACCTTCCATAATTTTTTTATAAAGTTCGGTAGAGATAAAAGGGGATGATGTAGCGGAGTCAGGAGCATCTTCTTCTTCATTTTCCATTTGAGAAGTTTCACTTTCATTTTCATTTAGTTCTGTTTCTTTCCATCCTAATGATTCAATGGTATCAACGCCTTCTGTATCTCTCCAACCTAATGATTCAATAGTATCAATAAGTGATGTAATATCACCAGATTCAGGTTTATCATCAGTAGGTGCGGCAGTATCTTTCCATCCTAAAGATTCAACTGTATCAAAAGGTACATCAGTATCTTTCCATCCTAATGATTCAACAGAATTAATTTCAGTATCAATTTTAGATTCAATTTTATTAAAGCTATTACCCATAAGTATATATATATATATTAGAAAATAATTTTAAATATATTTATATATAAAAATAGAAGAAACTATATTTTTATTTATATAATATATATATGATAATACATGTGGCAGGTCCAACTGGTAGTGGAAAAACTACTATAGGTATGTATATAATAGAAAAATATCCTAATATTTTAGTTAAAGATTTAGATGATATACATAAAGATTTACCAATATTATTTAAAAATGAATTTAAAAAACTAGAAAAGGATTTTTTCTATGAGAAGTATTTTCCTATAGGTATAAAAAACTATATAAATAAAAATGAAAATAGGACAATTTTATTTGTTGGATTTAATGGTACCACAAGGAATAATGGAATAAAATATGTTGATATTCCTGGAAAACATAAATTTTATATAGATGTTCCAGAGGAGGAGATATTAAAGAGAAGATTTTATAGACAGATAGATAGATATTATAATAATAAGGAGTTTTATTTTAATAAGACATTAAATGAGAAGCCATTATCAATAGATTTTGAAAAGTGGAGAGAGAAAATTAATTCAAATGATTTATCTTATTATAGGAAGAGGAAGTATTTATTTTTAAATAATAAAGAAATTATTTTAGATTTAGAGAGGATATTTAATAAATAATTTATATATATATTTTTATAAAAATTATTTAGTATATTATATGAGAGAAACTATATTAATTATTATATTTTTGTCGATAATGTGTTTATTCATAATAATACATAGGAATGAAGTTTCATTTGAGGAGACTTATTCAGGGGAAGAATATATAGTAAGAAATTTGGATGATAAAAAGGAAGCTGCAGAGAAAATAGATGAGATGAAGAGAAGATTAAAAAAATTAATTTATTATATAGATGATTTATGTAAGAAAGATAGTAGTAATAAGAAATTAAAATTTATAGAGGAGTATAATAATAATATATTAAGAAAATTTGACAATATAATATTTAGAGAGAATACAGAAAATTCTAAATTTACTAGTTATTCAATAAACAAGGGAGAGGAGATAGTATTTTGTTTAAGGTCAAGTGTGGATGGAAAATTGCATGATATAAATGAGTTAATGTATGTAGCTATTCATGAGTTAGCTCATGTAGGATGTCCAGAGATAGGACATACACCTTTATTTAAAAATATTAATATAGAGTTATTAAAACATGGAGTAAATTGTAATGTTTATATGTATAAGGATTATAATATGAATCCTGAGGAGTATTGTGGTATTGAGTTAAATAATAATATTTTAAATTAAATTATATGTATTATATATATGAAAAATCCAGTTAAATTAATATATAAATATAAAAATCTAAATAGAAGGATTCAATATCAGTTATTTGTATTTGTTGGATTTAATATTCCTGAGAATATTAAGAAAATATTATTAAAAATAGAAAAATTAAATTTTTACGACAGTATAATAAAATTAGAGATGAAGGAGATTGAATCATTAATTAAATATTATGATAATAATTGGTATAAAAAACTATTTACTAATGAACATTTACTCCAAACAATAATTATTATAGATAAATCAGAAAAAATTAAAAATGATTTAAAAAAAAAAAATGGGAGAAAAATGGTTAGACAATTTTTTAAAAAAAGAAATGGTTAGTGATAAAATTATGTATAATTATGAATATCTTTATAAAAAAGAAATTACAGAAAAAAATAAAAAATTATCTCAAAATAAAATTCAAAAAGGTGGTGGTGATGATGAAAATGAACCCTATGATGATGAAGAGTTATTAGATAATAATATTATAGATGAGAATTTAACATATGATGATAATGACGAGTATGATTTAGAAGAATTAGAAAATTTATATAGAAATGATGATATTGATACAGATGCAGAGAATACGAAAAAATTAATAAATGAGATAGTAGTAGACACAAAAAAAACTTATAATAACTTAATAAATTTTCCAAATGATAAGGATAATTTAATGTATGATGATAGTTTGAATAATTTATTTGTGAAAAACTATGTATTTAGTCAATATATATTTGAGGATGATACAATAAAAAAGATAAAGGAGAAAATTTGTGCAGCGATAAAGTTAAATAGTATATTTTGTAAAAATGATTGTTATTTAATACCGAGTAGTATATATTTATGGACAAAATATAGTTATATTGATCATATAGATAGAAATTTAAGAACGGATAAAATTATGTTGGGTCAAAAATGGTTAAAAAAGAATAGTTTATTAAATATAAGTATTGAGCCAAATGATAATTTAAAAATCTATGAGGATTTAAGAGGTGATTTATTGTATTTAAAACAAGATTTCAAAAAGATAGGTTCAAGAATTAAGAGAGAGGAGGATGAGTTTAAATTATTAGAGGATTATGAAAAATATATTGAAAATAATGAGATTTACATGATAGATATTTATAATGATTTAGGGTTAAATTATGAGTTAGAAGAGAATAAGATAAAGAATTTATTTGATATTTATATAAGAATTTATTATAGTCATATAAATACAGATAGTTTTAAACAAATATTAAATTTTTTAAATACAAATAATAGTAATCTTAAGAAGGATGAGATAAGTTTAATGAATAGTGTATTTACAACAATTAATAATGATTTAATAATAGAAAATGAGATAATAAAAACATTAGAAAATATAGACTTAAAAAAAAGTAGTATTTTTAAAAATAATTATATAACTCATACTGTAATTCATAGTTATATTATACATACGAATATTTTTAATTTTGACTATTTGGATTTACATAGAATTTGGGATAATTTCGAAACTTCAGAAGATTATCCATTTGTTCAATATCAATTACATGATGGAAAATTCTTATATAAATTTTATACTAAAACACAAGAGAAAGATGAAAATGCTATAAAAGCTAAATGGTTTGAAAACAGTCCTTATGGTGTATCATTTAAAGTAAGAACAAATCAAAAAGGTGGTTCATTAAATAAATATTTAGCAATTAATTTATTTGAAACTGGTAGATTAGAATATAAAATTCAGTGGAAAGAGGATGATTTAGCTACGTTTGATGATATACAAGAAACTTATACATATATTATAAATATTATAAAAAAAATTAATTCAGAAAATATAAAAATGAAATTAGAGATACCAAAAGAGGAAGATTTTAGTTATGCATTTATTAATTCAATTCAAAAAGTTGAATTTGAGGGTACAAAAACAATTAATCATAATGATTTATCAGATTTTTGTAGAAATTTTTATCCTTTTGTATCTTTAGTAATTGAACCTAGAAAAAGAACATCAGACAGTGGAAAAATAAGTACAACAAGTAAATATGGTACATATTTAAGATATAAAAGAGTAAGTAAATTTGAAAATGAAGCTAAAGTGAAACATAGAATTATTCATTTCATAAAGAATTATGAATATACTGAAATTTCATTAATAAAAGAAATAGCTAAACAATTTAATTTATCTGAGAAAAAGTCAGCAGAATTAATAGAGGAAGTTAAAACAGAACATCCTGTAATAAAAAAATCAAGAAAAGAATTAAAGAAATTAGAAAGTGCTCCAAAGAATAATCATCCAGGTATAGATGTTAATATTCAAGGAAGATCAAGATTAAATTATAAAATAAGAATTTCAGGAGCAAGAAATAAGAATCAACTAAATAGAATAGTAACATTTATGAACAAATTAATTTTTCTTTATATTGAGACTTATCTTAATAAAAATAAACAATATTCTAATTTAAAAGATAAATTAAAAAGTTTAACTAATATTGCAAAAAGAAGAAATAAAGTAGAAGATGTTATTATGGTAGAGGATAAAGTAATAAAGGATGTCAAAAAGTTAACTAAATTTGATTCAGACAGATTAGGATATAGGCCAGATAAAGGTGAGAGTCATTGGACTAGATCATGTCAGAATAGTGGAAAAAAGAAGAGGCAACCGAAGCAACATTTTTTCAGTTCAATAAATGAGATGTTACAGAAGGGATATAAGTATAATGATAAAACAAAATATTATGAGAGGAAGGTAAAGGATGGTAAAAAGGAGGTAGTATTAAGAGCTGCGGAGTTATTTAATTCAAAAGACAAGGGTAATAATTTGTATTATGTATGTGATCCGGAGGAGAATGGTGAGTATATGCATGTCGGATTTTTACAAAGGAGTAAAAATCCGAATGATTTGTGTATGCCGTGTTGTTTTAAGAAGGATCCATTAGATTCAACAAATAAGTCAAAAAAGGATTATTATTTAAAATGTATGAATAAAATAGATGTAATAGAGGATGTAAAAAAGAATATTAAAACCGATAAAATTTATATATTACAAGATACAAATAAAATTCAGGAAGGTAGATTTAGTTTTTTACCGGATATATTAGATAAATTTTTAAATAAGGTGGAGGATAATAATAATGTGCAGATTAAAAATCATTATTTAACTAAAACATTACCAAGTTATTATTTTAAATTGGGTGTAAAAATATCAAATTATCAATTTTTAGAATGTATTTCTTCAATTTATGATAAATCAGTGAAGGATATAATTGAAATAGTAATAAATAATATTAATGATAATATTTTTATTAGTTTAAATTCAGGTGAATTAAAATTAGTTTTTGAAAATATAGATAATTACAAAAGATATTTAAAAGAGTACACTAATATAGAATTCAATTATATATATGATATTATATCAAAACCAGGTATTTTAACAAAAAATGGAATTAATTATTATATTTATGAAAAAAATGTAGAAGTTAAAAAAAATACATTTGAAAAGAAGGAATATATAGATAATTTCAACTTGTTATGTAATAATCAAGATGATAATATTTTTAAAAAAGATATTGAAAGAGATAATTTAATAATATTGAAAGATAAAAAAATATATTATCCGATATTTTTAATTGAAAAGAAGAATGATAAAACAGATGCGAATTTAAAAAAAATATTTAAAATGGAAGATACAGTTATAAAAAAAAGTATTAAATTTAATGATTTAACGTGTAGTATTAATTTTGGAGATTTAACTAATAAAAATATACTTTTTAGTTGTAAATATATAAACTATCTTCTTAGAAATACTAAATTTAAAATAACAACACAAATTATTGATAACAAATTTAAATGTAGATATATAGTAATTAATAATAATATTTTATTACCAACTTTTCCTT
>MDSV01161041.1_pt1 | contig 11065 bp, 10 predicted proteins | sample 810851 | NCBI WGS metagenome assembly MDSV01 (sample SAMN05326640, study PRJNA326480) | marine metagenome | isolation source: seawater | place: Atlantic Ocean: North East | collected 2012 | reverse complement strand
CTATATTTTTTACAATTCTATATTGGTATAAGATATCTACTCCTTGAGTATCCCCTGTAAAAAAGATATCACGATACTCTATATATAATAGAAGACAGATCGCCAATCAAAATGACATTATGTTGAGATTATTATCTAAGTCTAATGAAGTATCAAAAATAATTAAATATTTAATTAGTTTTGATTAAGCATTATCCGCCATTGTTTCTACTGTATCAGCAAAATCTGCTAGACTGTCAAAGTTAGAAGCTGCCTTTTTTACAATATTTCCACCAGCAAATACTATACGTCCACTATTTTCTGCAGCACCTGTAACATATTGGAATAAATCAATGAAATATTTTTTTTGAGCAAGTCCGACGAATGCTGCAAAACAGCCACCGGATAACATAAGAAAGCATATGTGTGGTGGACATTTTTTTGAGCTGAATCTACTGAATATACGACAATGGGTTTGATAATCAGTCAGTGCGATAATTATTCCCATAGCAAGAAATAAAATTAAGAAAATTTCTTTCATATTATATAAATTTGATTTATTTTTTTTTATTGTTTTTATAACATAAATATGTCTACTTTTGAACACCAAGATTGGAATACTGTAAAATTTGTAAAACGTAAAGAATACACTCCTAAAGAAAAGAGTGAAAAACAACGTACACATGAAGCTGTAACACATATGTCTAAACTTGAAAATGAAAATTATAGACCACCTAAACCTGAAAAAGTATTGGGTAAAGCACTTCAACAGGCTAGAACTTCTAAAAAAATGTCCCAAAAAGATCTTGCTACAAAACTAAATACAAAATCACAATCTGTTCAACTATGGGAAGCAGGTAAACAAGTCATTCCGGGTCAATACATTAATTCAATTAATAGAGTTCTTGGAATCAATTTAAAACAACTTATCAAAAAATAATAGTATAATATTAATTATTAACTAATTAATAGTATATTTAGCCTAATTTTCTAAAATAATCTTTAGCACTTTTACCACCTGGAATCAATAAACATCTATCAAGTGCCTCATACACATTATCAATAATTTCTACTTTTAAATTTTTATCTTCTGGTGGATTAACTCTTTTTCTTATTTTTTTAAGATCTTTCTCATTTTTCCTTGGACACAATATATGCTTTACTCCTGCAGCCTTTCCTCCATCTATTTTAGATTCTAAACCGCCAATAGGCATTACATTTCCACATAAGCTTATTTCTCCTGTTAAAGCTATAGTATTTAATACTGGAATATTACACAAAAGAGATACGATTGCAACTGTAATAGCTGTTCCAGCAGATGGTCCATCTTTAGGAGTAGCACCTTCAGGACAATGAATATGAATTCCAAATTTTTTAACTGGATTATCTTCAATCTTTTTTAAAGAATCTAAAATATCCAATGGAATAAGATTTAATGCCAGAGTTTTTGCTACCGTCATACTCTCTTTCATTACATCACCTTGCATACCTGTTAATTTTAATTCCAAATGATTACTTGCAATATATTTGTATGTTTCAATTATAGTGATACCTCCGATACCTGCTGCTGTAGCAAATAATCCATTTACTAAACCTACAGTTGGAGTATCATGTATAAGTTTAATATCAACCTTATCATAGTTATCAAATATTTCATCAATAAAACTTTTTGTTATTGTAAATGGAATTGACTTATCGCCATCAATTAAATATTTTAAGTTAATTTCTCTATACAATTCATACAATTTTTCTTTTAATTTACGTGCACCTGCTTCATAGGTGTAAGTATCAATAATATGAATAAGTTCTGTTTCATTAAGAATAATTTCATTTTCAGTAAAACCAATATTATCTAAAATTTCCGGTATAATATGTTTTTTTGCAACCATAACCTTATCTACTTTATTAAGTGAACTAATTTTAACACGTTGAATTCTATCAAGTAAAATTTTATCTATTAGACCAGGGTCATTATAACTGAAAATAATCAAACATTTTGAAATATCAAACTTTATTCCCGAGAAATATTTATCAGTAAATTCTGTATTCTGAGATGGATCTGTTAAATGAGTTAAAATTCCTATAATTTCACGGCCGTGTTCAGTTTTTGATATTTTATCTAATTCATCTATGTAAATAATTGGATTCATAGCCTTAGAATCAATAATTCCATCAATAATGCGTCCCCATGTAGAACCAACATATGTATAATTATGTCCTTCGAGAGTTGAACCATTAGAAGAACCACCAAGTGCAATAAATACAAACGGTCTTGGATTATCTAATTCATCGCGCAAACAACTTGCAATACCATTTTTTGCAAGTGTAGTTTTACCAGTTCCTGGGGGTCCCTCAAAACCAAATACGTATCCTTGATCATTACCATTAACCCATTGAGCAAGCAATCGTTTAATTTGATTTTTTGCATCGTCTAAACCATACACTGTATTATCAAGTCTTTTAGAAATATCTTTGAAATATTTTGATTGTAATTCTATATACTTATTCCAAATATTTGATATTTGTTCTAAACTTGATAAAATTGTAACAAATTGCTCTGTATCTTGAAGTTGAATATAAATTTTATCTAGTTTAAGTATTTTTTTAAAACAATTTATATCTTCATTACTATATTTACCCTTCATTATTCTATTCACTATATCACATTTTTTTCCACTTTTATCAATACTGCATTTTGTACAAAAATCTTTTAATTCAGTGGTCCTTAATTTTTTTATTACAACATTAACTTGTTTAATATCAAAAATACTTTCTAGACTAAAGGTTTGAGATAATACATTTTTAATCCATTCTTTAACATTACGATTAAATTTACTTATATTAATAGGATTTTTACTTATTTCTTTATAATTTTCAAGAATTTGACTTAATCTTTCCGTATTTGATAAATCAGTATCACCTAAACTATTATTTTCTTCAGATTCAACTATTTCTCTTGATATAATATTAATTAATTTGTTATACTTAATATTTAAATCATCCAACTTGTATCTGATAAATTCTTTTTTATAAATTCCAAATGGCACCTTTAATAAACCATCAAGATATTGTTGAGCTTTCGCATTACTTTCTCCATTCTTAGAATTATTAATTTCTTTTAGTTTATCCATTGCTTTGGACTTAACATAATCAGATGCTTTCATTAAATGTATACGTTTTTCATAGGGAATTCTATCTTCACTAAAATTACTGATTTTATCATTAACATCTTGTACTAAAATATCTCCATCTCTAAATATTTTTTTCAAATGCCAATGGAGTGACTCAAAAATAATTGATGAGTTTTTAGGTACAGGTACCTGATGATCAGATTTCAATAAATCAAAGAGTAAATGTGCCAAATATATACTATCATTATCGTGGGTATCTAGTAAAAGAAGTGTAATAATATATTTTTGTTTATCAATATCATTAATAATAAATTCTTTTACTATATGAGAAATATTTTTACCCTTAAATTTTATTAATTCAGTGTGATATTGTAGACACATAGAAGCTATCTGATTAGGATTATTAAGTAAAAAATCACTGATGGATAAAGTCTTTAAAAAATTATTCTTAAATTCATCATTGATATCTAAATTACTAAAAAGACCCGTAATTTTACTAAATTTTTGTTCGAATATGGCTTCTTTTTGATATTGATTTAAATCATCATTAATGAAATATCCATACAAGATTAATAATTTAGAACCAATAGGTATAAATATTTTAGCACCCATTGTTTTTAAGAATAAATTCTTTGTAAAAACTTTATATTTATTTACAGATGGTTTATCTATTTGATAACTTGTTAATGTTAAAGATGTATTTTTTTTCTTTTTTCCATAAGTGATCAGTTTAAATGTTATATTATTTTCGGTATCACTTTCATATAACTCACATTGAATTGTTTTAAAAAAATTTCTGAAAAATACAATATTTTCAATATAGTTTTTATCTACACAATCATTTTTCTTATAATCTCCAAGATATAAATATATAAGTTCATTTATGTCTGTCGATCCATTTGTATTAGTCAAATCCATAATCATTATTTTAATTTTTGCTAACTTTAAAAGTATACTATAGTTAGAGTATGATTTTAAAAATCGAATGGTTAATTTACTTGGAAAAAAATTTAAATTCTCAATAATATTATTAATTATTTCCATAGTTTTTTTATACTCACTAATAACAATTATATTACTTTTATACGACTCATTAACTCTTAGCATTATATTCTTAAGAATATTCCTAAAAAAATCAATTTCGGATTTAGTATTATTTCTAAATTCTACACATTTTTTCCATTGTTTTTGAATTTTTATAGCCTTATTAATCTTTTTTTCTTCTGATTTCTTAAGTATACTTTTATTAGCCATTAATTATAATTATACGAATAAAAATTTAAACAATAATAAACTCACTTAATTTAAAATTTGATATAATTTATTTTAATTGGTATTAATCACAAAAAGATAATGCCCCGGACTAATTTTGGAGGAAATAAGAAAAGACGTGGTGCGAAGCGCCATTCAAGAATGAAAACATACTCATTGGATGATCTCATCCCAAGTAAAGATGACAATCAAGCTTATGCCTATGTATCTCAAAAATATGGTGATGGAAGATATTCTATTATGTGTTATGATAAAGTTAGTAGAATGGGCATCGTAGCTGGAAAACTTAAAAAATCTTCGCGCATCGATAAAGGTGCGCTTGTTTTGGTATCTTTGCGAGAATATCAAGATAATAAGTGTGATATTATTTATCATTACACACCAGAAGATATAGATAAATTGACAAAAAGTAATAATGTTAATTTAGGATTTGTTAGGTCTGGTACTCTTAGCGCAAATGATGAAGAAAATATTAAGATCCATTCAACCACAGATATACAAGATACGATTTCACATGAATCAGTACATTCAAGTGGTTCAGATATTCAAGCATGGAGTGATAATGAAACAACTGTCAACAACAAAGACCAAGAACGAATTATTAAAGAACTTAAGGAAGAATATGAAGAATTTAACATTGATGATCTATAATACATATTCAATATTTCTATAAATATAACCGTTAACATTTAGTTTATGATTTTTTTTATATTTTTTGAATATAATTTCATTTAAATTAATACCAGAACGGACATTTGTATCTATATTTATAAATAATGTAGTATTATCTATATCACTGTGTATCGAATATCCAAATGGAAAGTTTTCAGTATCAGAAATTTTATTAGTTATCAGTTGCTTATATGAATTGATCATTATTATTTTATTATAAATTAGACTTAAAATGGTAGAAAGTAGATACTCTTTTCCCAGAAATATTTCAAATGTTTTGTAATCTAGTTCAAACATATTTTTAAAGTAGCTTCTATATTGTTCTGAATTTACATAACAAAATAAGTTTGAATCAACTATTTTATTGTCATGTTTACGTCCAAAAGTTTTATATATTGAATCAATATAGCTAATTTGTTTATCTTTTTGCTCTCCAATTATGTCATAATGATAAGGTATTCCCACAAAAGAATTATTTTTAAGTAAAATCTGTTTTAATTCATCTACACCAGTATATATAATTGTATTTTGATCTATACAGTAAACAAATTTATATTTTGTTTGAGATAACATATATAACTTAATATTGTTAGCATTATTTGTTATGTAATCTGATTTGATAATTTCTATTTCCATCTTAAATTTATAATTTTTTACTAATAAATTAATACTATCATACATATCTTGCTCTACATATAAATCGACGCCAATTTTATTATTAAGTTTATCACTCAAATTAACCAAATTAATTAATAAAATTTGAGAATTGCAATAGCTATCTATGCCTATTATTATTCTATGTTCATTTACCATAATTTTTGTTTTATCATAATCCCCAAAACAATTATTAAGTTGAAAAACATTGAATTTTGGTTTTAGAATTATTTGTTCAGACAACTGTTTATATTTATCCACGTTTTTTGAATTGTATGAATGATATTTTGTCAAGATTTCTACTGTGTTACGTTTGTCATTTTTATAAGTTCCATCCCAAACAGAATTAATATGATTCATTGCAAGTTCATACTCTGTTTTATTATCAGAGTCTTCATAAAATAAACCACTTTTTTTAAATGGCATACAATTATGAATAATAGGAATATTGAGAGTAAAGCATTCAAGATGTATAAAGTTTAATCCATTGCGTATATTAGTACTTAAAATTGCATATTTAATACTAGATTCTTTAAGACGATGAAATACTTCAAGAGCTAATGTTCTCTCATACAAGATAACTTTATTACATTGAACTATCTCTAAATGCCCGATGCAACTTAAACAATCTTCGTTACGCTTAGGTTTCCCAAATACATGAACCGAACCTAATCTTTCTGGATACTTTAAAAAATATTTGTTTAACATCGCCAAGAGTGGTAATGCGGTCTTATGTATACTTAAGTTTGGTTCCATGATTAATATATCAATTTCTGAATTAGATTGTATAACTTTGTATGTTGGATTAATATTTTTTGCTTCAATGTAACTGTTAATAATTTGGTTGTCCCAAACATATGGTACTATTTTTACTGGTTTTTTAGTCATACAAGAAATGTATTCTTTAACATGATTATACATTGGCATCAACCAAATTTCATCTACAAATTCATTAGTCATATCACGAATTATATTATTATGCACATTAAACACAAATTCCTCACAATTTATTAGATAAAAATTGCCAACCATTAAATTCGCAATTTTTATACCTAGCATTTTGATCTGATTTAATAAAATATATTGATCTATGATCAATGAACTAAAAATAAGAAGTGAATAATTTTGTAGAACATCTAAATCACATATATTATACACAGGTTCCTTGATTACGTCATACTCTTTAAGATGATTTTCGATGCTGACAAAGTCTACTTCAAAACCGGCCTTCCTAAGTGTTTTCATAACAAAATATCCTTGTTGGGCACATCCATTAGTAAATATACTATCAAATTTTTTAATACATATACCAATCTTATTTGACATAATATAGTTTGTATTGTAATGTTTAAATAATTAAAAAACAAATATTAACATAGCAGATTTTAATATTTATTTAAGTTTTCAATCTCTATTTATAATTTAAATTTGATAAAATCATTGATGTACTTTTCAAAATACACTGATTAACTATGTCTATTAGAGAAACACTATTCCATGCTTCCCAAATTTCAAAATATATTCATTCTTTATATAACGGTAATCAATATGATGTGAAATCCGATTGGAAAGGATATTATGAATCTGGTCCTAATCCGTATTATTATCAAACTGAAAGTGGTATTTTCATCGAAGATAGTATAGGAGGTTCGCCATGTTATCTCTGGACACCCTTAGGAAAATGGACTATTCTGGGAAGTGTTTGGCAAGGAAAACAAGCTAATATCGAAGCTATTCGTGAAAAACTATTTAAATATGTCCAAGTTGAAGAATTTGCCCCTGTTCCTACTTGTAAATATCCTAACAGAGGAGCAATTTGGACGGTAAAAGGATATAAGGGTATTACTCTACCTGATGCAGTTCCTAAATCTAAAGATTTCGTTAAATATGATGACGCTAAGGCTCAATTTGATGAGTTTACTAAAAAGTATCCATCTTGGCTTCAACATGATTAAATATAAATCATAATTAAAACTGTTTTTTATTATTCGTCATCTAATTCATCATAAAACAATTGTTCTACAGTTATTGTTTTACTTGGTTTATTTTTTGACCAATATTCTATCTTTTCAAAAAGATCTTTTAGACGATTTTCCCATTCTTTTTCCTTACTTTTTACAACAGACATAATAACCAGTTGATTAATAATAGCATTATCTATAGTTACTATATTTCGTAACATGCTGATATTATCATTTAAATTAAATTTTTTGACAACAATTTCTGCACCTGTCATTATATTGATCGTGTGTGTTGTCCTTAAGTAAATGAACATAAATTTTTAAATTTGATATATAATTAAAAGCATGTTATCAAAATATAAATAATGGGAATCCCGAAATATTTTCGTCATATTACAAAGAAATATCCCGATGTTATTATTAATGTCGATAGCAAAGTAAAGATAAATAACCTTTACTTTGATATGAATTGTTTGATTCATCCTTGTTCACGAAATGTTACAAAAAATAATAAGAAACTTGTAATACTTCATAATAAAGCTGAAAAAAGTCAAAAATACAAGACAGAATCGTCTTTTCATACTGAACTCGAAATTAAGATTTTCAATGAAATATCAATTTATCTAGATAAGCTTATTGCAATTGTAGACCCACAAATGATTTACATGGCTATTGATGGTGTAGCACCTCGTGCTAAAATGGAACAGCAAAGGATAAGACGATTCAGATCAATCAAAATTAAAGAACTTGAGGACAAAGTATATAAAAAATATGGTATTGATAATGAAACCTTTGATACTAACTGTATTACACCAGGTACAATTTTTATGTATAAATTAAGTATATTTCTTAAAAAGTATATTGAAAAACGTTATCAAAAAGATAAAAAAAAATATATATTAGACGATTGTCAAAACAAAGGTGAAGGTGAACACAAAATACTTCAATATCTCAAAAACTATACTAAAGAAGAAATCAACTGTATTTATGGATTAGATGCGGATCTAATTATGCTTTCATTGTGTGCTGATTCTAAAATATATTTGTTGCGAGAGGAAGTTCATTTTGGTAAGGTAGACACAAATTCTTTTCTATATCTGGACATTGAAGAATTAGGAGACAATTTATATGAGGATATTTATGGAAGAATTGATTTTTCAGATTTTGAAGAAGAAATTGAAATAACTAAACAGCAAATTATAAATGATTACATTTGTCTTTGTTTCCTTATTGGTAATGACTTTTTACCACATCTTAATGGCATAGATATTCTTACCAACTCCATTAATGATCTTCTATCAATATATATAAAAATTTATAATGTACGCCACAAACCACTTGTTAATGATAATACTATTAATTTTATCTTTCTTAGACAAATTATAACCTTTCTATTCTCATCCGAAGATAAGTATCTAAGTAAATATCAAAATAAGCTAGATAAATTTAGACCAAGAATGGAATATTCTAACGATATGGAATGTGAACTTGAAAAAATCAGATTTTATCCGACATTTAACCAAAAATCAGCTTTTAAATTTGGTAAAACAAACTGGATGAATAATTACTATAACTACTATTTTGACATAAAAAATATAAATTTATCACAAACAAATATTAATGAAATTTGTAGTAATTATGTTGAGGGATTACAATGGAATATTAAGTATTATCTTGAAGATTGTCCATCTTACACATGGTATTATAAATATAGAGCAGCACCTTGTATGAGAGAACTTACACGATTTCTTATATCACGAGTATATCCTGCTCAATTTGATCTTAATCGTGAATATACTCCTCTAGAACAATTATCAATTGTATTACCACCACAGTCATCTCATCTTTGGTGTGATAATTTTAAAAAAGAAGTAGAAATTGATTATCGTTTAAAAAGTTTTTATCCGATTAATTTTGAATTAGACCTTCAAAATAACGGCATGTTGTATCAGTGTGATCCTATTTTAATGGATATTGATGATAGATATATACAAAAAATTTTTAAAAAACTTGAGTTAAGTGATTTCGAAATAAATAGAAATAATGTATCAGGATTGTTTATGAAAGGTTTCGATAAAGAAAATATCACAATTAAAATTAATTAATAATAATTAAAATTTATTATAAATTAAGTTATTTATACATTATTTATATTAATTACTGTATTTTTCTTGATAATATTGACGTACTAATGACACAGCTTCCTTAAGGCTTATTTGACGTTTTCCACCCATTTGTTCTTGAGAATTATCTTCATTGAGTTTTTTATTTAAATTACGTGAAGTTGAATAAGGGGACCCAACTCGACCTAATCTCCTATTATGAGCATTATTTTTATATGTTTTTATTGAACCACCTGCTGATTGTGATTTATTTTTAAGTCTTCTTACTAAAGCTCTTTTTTGTCTATCAGATAATTGACGTTTTTTGTGTACCTTTTTCCCTGGAGGGCATTTGGCGCCATCTGTTAATCCTTTATATTCATATCTATGTGGTGAATTTTTAAATCGTGTATCATCTACATGAGGTTTATTATCAGAACATACTTTTCTTGTAAGTGCTGCTTGTCTTGCAGATTTCGTTTTATAATCTCTATTATTATAATATTTATTCAATGCAATTATAGCTGAACGAGGTGAAATTTTACGATAGGTAACTTTTGAACCTTTGGGTCTTGCTTTAAGTGTTTGAGAACCAGATAAAAATCTAAATTTACCATTTTTGAAAAAAGCTCCAATTGAACCATTATCATATCTACGTAACTCAGCAAGACCATTATTTTGGGTTGATACAAGTCGTAATTTAGTTTTTAACTCATTAGCTACATCAGCTCTTGATATTACTTCACCTTTTCTGTTAGTTTTATCCATATATAATAATATAACATATTTTTATTTTGAAATGTGTACAAAAAATAAAAAAATTTTCACTATACATATTAAATGAAAAAGGATCAACTTTTTAAAAAAAATCCTTCTAATGAATTGTTTCAAAAAGTACTTAATGCATTTGGACTAACTGACTTGAACGATAAAAGATCATTTTCACGTAAAGATTTACAATACATTAAAACAGTTAATAAAGTAAATGAATTAAAAAATGAACTTAATGATTGTTATTTACCTTGTAAAGCAAGAACATATCTAAGTGGATTAACCGAAAAAAATGTAATTACAATATTACGTCAAATACTTAAAACACGTAATTACACAATAGTATCACGTGAAAAATATATGAAAGGATGTAAATTTATTATATATAATTTAACGAAACTAGAGCAACAAATATATAAACCTTTAACTGATATACCATCTGAAACAGAAAATACAGATACAGATAAACCTATAGTATTGACATTTAATTAATTACAATGTTACTTTATTTCTTCATTTATAT
>MDSV01026460.1_pt1 | contig 11065 bp, 11 predicted proteins | sample 810851 | NCBI WGS metagenome assembly MDSV01 (sample SAMN05326640, study PRJNA326480) | marine metagenome | isolation source: seawater | place: Atlantic Ocean: North East | collected 2012 | reverse complement strand
TTTATCAATAAAAACTATAAAATATGAAAACAAAAAAATTAAATTTTTTATAAATAGTGAAATATCAGCTATTAGAGCTGAATTATTTGGCAAAAAAGAGAAAGAAATTTATGATTTTATTTCAAAAAATTTAAATAGCTCAGATATTCTTTTTGATATAGGAGCCAATGTAGGTGTATTTAGCATTTATAGTAGTTCTATAAAAAATATTAAATGTGTAGCATTTGAACCTGAATATTCTAATTTATATTTATTGAAAAAAAACATAATCCTCAATAATCTTCAAAATAAAATTTTTGTTTATCCAATAGCATTTAGTAATAAGAGCGAACTAAGCATGTTAAATTTAAGTTCAATAAAAAGTGGCGCAGCCATTCACACTGTCTCAAAAAAAGAAATTGATTATACCGATGAAAATGCAAAAGTAGTCTTAAGAACAGGAACTTATGCTTGTACTTTAGATGAATTTATCAATCAAACAAATATATTACCAACAATGTTAAAAATTGATACTGATGGAAAAGAATTTGAAATTTTACAAGGTGGTGAAAATGCCTTAAAAAAGATAAAATTTATTGCTCTAGAAATACCCAATAATTCTGATAAAGAAAAAGAAATTTTAGATATTTTAAAAGATAACAATTTTATTGAGCAAAAAGATTTAAGATGGAAAAGAAACGCTTTTTTTAAAAAAAATTATGATTAAAAATATTAAATCCCAAATAAGAAAAAATTTTAATAAGATTTTTTGGATAACGAATCCCAACATAATCAATATTGAAATTGCCGTAGAAAAAAATTTTTTTGATATTTTTGTTATCGACTATGAACACTCTTTGTTAAGCATTGATGAAATAAGAACTGTAATTATATATCTAAATGCAAAAAAAATTCCTATTTTTATAAGATTTTCAAAATCAAATTTTATTGAAGCTCCTAAATTTTTAGACTTTGGAATTGATGGTGTAATTGTATCAGACGTTGGCTCATATAAAGAATTAAAAATTATTAAAGATGTTATTTTTTATCCAAAAATTGGTAAAAGAGGAGTAGGCCTAGGAAGAATGAATAAGCATGGTAAAAATTTTCAAGAATATTTAATTAATTTTAATAATTCACTTGTTTTTTTACCTATGATTGAAAAAGAAATTAATACTCAAGAAATAGAAAATATCTTCAAAGATCCTGAGGTTGATGGATGTTTAATAGGACCTTATGATTTATCCATGTCTTTGGGTAAACCAGGAAATTTTTATTCTCAGAGATTTATAAAAATTCAAAATGATATTTTAAAAATGAAAAAAAAATATAAAAAAGCAGCAGGATTACATTTCATGGATTTAAATATAAAAAAATTAAGTTTAATTAAAAAAAAGGGATTTAACTTTATTCCAATTTTAACTGATGTTCAGTTTTTTAAAATCGGTTTAGATTTTTTAAAAAAATAGAAGTGACCCAAATATTTTGCTTTATCCCAGCTAGATTAAAATCATCAAGGTTTCCAAATAAGATGTTAAAGAAAGTAAAAAGTAAACCTTTGATAAGATATGTCCATGATAAATGCTTAAAGGCAAAATATTTTAAAAAAATTTATGTTGCTACATGTGATCGTAAAATTTTTAATGAGATTAAAATGAATGGAGGTCATGTTATAATGACAAATATTTTTCATAAAGGTTGTGTATCTAGAATTGCTGAAGCAGTTGAGAAAGAAAAATCTATTAATAAAAATGATTTTATTTGCATTGTCCAAGGTGACGAGGTTCAAGTTGATTATAAAATGCTAGATAAATTTAGTAATTTTATTTTAAAAAAGAAAAAAAAATATTCAATATTCAATGTACTCTCAAAAATTAAAAATGATGATGAATATAAATCAAAAAGTGTCATCAAAGCTTTATTAGATAATAACAAAAATATTATTAATTTTTCAAGAACAAACGTCACCTATGGAATTAAAAGTTTCAATAAAGACCTTTCAAAAAAAGTTTTGAGACAAACTGGAATAATAGCCATCAGAAAAGATTTTTTGATTAGGTATTCAAAGATGAAAAGATCTTTTTTTGAAATAAAAGAGTCTGTTGATATGCTTAGATACATAGAGAATGAATTTAAAATTCATTCATACATCATAAACAAAACAATGATAGGCATAGATACGCCAAAGGATTATTATAAATTTATTAACAGTTAGATTTAATGAAAATTAAAACAATTACTTTTGCAGGCTTTGGTTTAGTTGGACAAAGAAGATACTCATTTTTAAAAAAAATGTCTAAAGTAAAAGTTATTGGGGTAAGTGATGAGTATGCTTCATATAGACAAAAGTTTCGAGAAGGAAAATCATTTAAAAATTTCAAACAAATGTTCAAAAATCTTAAGTCAGATATTGTTTTTGTTTGCTTGCCGAATAAATTCGCAATAGAGGCTACAATTTTAGCTTTAAAAAATGGATCACATGTATTTTGTGAAAAGCCTCCTGCTAGAAACCTTAATGAGATGAAAAAATTATTTAAAATTATTCTCAAACATAAAAAACAAGTATTAATTTATGGATTTAATCATAGATATCATGACACGATAATTAGAACAAAAAAAATCATAAAAGAAAAAAAATTTGGAAAAATTATTAATTTCAGAGGTGTTTATGGCAAGTCATATATAACACCTATGATAAAGGGGTCTAAATTTAAAAAAAAACATTTTAGCTGGCGAGAAAGAAAAAAAGATGCAGGGGGAGGAATTTTAATTGATCAAGGTATTCATATGATTGATATGTTAAATTTTTTCTTGGGAAATTTTGTGGAAGCCAAATCTTTCATATCAAATAATTTTTGGAAAAAAAACGTAGAAGATAATGTTTATTCAATTTTGAAAAATAAAGATGGTATATTTGCATCAATTCATTCTTCGGCTACACTGTGGAAGCATAAATTTTCTCTAGATATAACTTTAGAAAAAGGAATGATAAGTTTATCAGGTATTTTATCAGGGACAAAGTCATATGGTAAAGAAAAAATTAATATTATTAAAAAAATAAACAATGGAAAAGTCATTGAAAAAAAATTTGAATTTGTCGAAGATAAATCGTGGCAAAGAGAAATTAAATATTTTTTGAAAATAATTGAAGATAAAAAAACCAATTCATACTCAGGTGGTTTTAAAGATGCTTATGAAACTATGAAGCTTATAGAAATGATTTATAAATCTAGTAAGAACTAATTTTTTAGAGTTACTTGATACCAATGGGCCAATATATGGTTTATTATAAGTTGAAAATCTTCTACTGGACCAAATTCACCTTTTTTGGATGGAACAATTATTTTTTCATCACAAAGTTTTTTTAATTTTCCACCATCACAACCAAGTATACCAAATATTATTCCACCTTTTTTTTTGAACCAATTCGACGCCTTTATTAAGTTTTTAGAATTACCAGAAACTGATAATACTAAAAGCATATCATTTTTTTCATAAATTGTTTTTAATTGAGATAAGAAAATATTTTCAAATCCAATATCATTAGAAATAGCAGTAGAAATTGCATTATTGTCAGTTAAAGAAATGATTCTGAAAGGTTTTTTTTTGGTTTTTTTTAGTATGTCAAATCCAAGATCGTTCGACATGGCTGTAGCATTAACAGCACTTCCGCCATTTCCAATAACTATTATTTTTGAGTTATTATTTCTACAAGCCTCAAAATATTTGCTTAGTTTACTGATTTTATTAAGATCAATTTTATTAAAGATGAATTTTAATTTTTGAAAATATTTCTTTGAGAAAATTTTAATATTTTTTTGTTTTTTTAAAATCATTTAGTATTAATATTTTGTAGTTTTGGTATTAATGTCTAGATAATATATACATTTAAATTAATGACAATAAAGAAAAAAATCATTTATATAGCAGATCATTTATTTAGAAAAGAAAATTTTTACAATTTTGATAAATATAAAAAAAAATTTAAAATAGTTTTTAATAATCGTGGAAAGCCTTTAAACGATTATGACTTAAATTTTATATTAAAAAAAAATGAAGATATACATGGAATAATTGCTGGACTGGAAAAGTATAATTTTCAAACATTGCAAAATCAAAAAAATTTAAAAGTTATTTCTAGAGTCGGGGTGGGTATTGATAGTTTAGATTTAGAATTTCTAAAAAAAAATAAAATTAAAGTATTAAAACTCACAAACGAACTAACAGATAGCGTTGCTGAATTGTTTATCACTTTAATTCTAACTTCGCTAAGAAAGATTATACCTAACTATAGTTTATTAAAAAAAGGTTATTGGAAACCAGTCATAGGCAATAATTTAAAAGATAAAAAAATTGGAATAATTGGTTTTGGAAAAATTGGAAAAAAATTATTTAATTTATTAAAGATGTTTAATTGTAAGTTTTATGTTTTTGATAAAAAAAGAATAAATAATAATAATATTGTTCAAGCCTCCTTATCAAAAATATTCTCTAAATGTGAAGTAATTTGTATATCTTTAAGTTTGAATGAAAAGACACATAAAATAATAAATAATAAAATCTTAAGAAATGCAAAAAAAAAAATTATATTAATAAATGCATCAAGAGGAGGAGTAATAAATGAAAAAAATCTATTTTCATATTTTAAAAAAAATCAACAATCTGTTGCTTTTTTAGATTGTTTTACTAAAGAGCCTTATAAAGGTAAATTGCTTAAATTAAAAAATATTTATTCTATTCCACACATTGCATCATATACAAAAGAAACAAGAAGAGAAATGGAATTATCTTCATCAAAAAAAATAATTAATTTTTTAGAAAAATTTGATTAAAAAAATTAAACTTCCAATTTCAATTGTTATACCAACACTAGGTAAAAAACATTTATTCTATTGTTTGGAAAAGCTTAGTGAAAGTTCTCATCTTCCAAAAGAAGTATTAATTGTAGTTCCAAAAGAAAATATCAATAAGGTAAAAATTTTGAAATCAATTTTTTGGAAGATTAATATTTTAGTAATTTTAAGTAATAAAAAAAATCAAGTTCATCAAAGAATACTTGGTTTTAAAAAAAGTAAACAAAAATATGTAATGCAATTAGATGATGATGTCTGGCTTGACAAAAAATGTTTAAATAATTTGTATAAGTTTATTAAAGGTAAAAATAATTTAGCTATAGCCCCTAAATACTTAGATAATGTTTCTTTATCTAAGATCTATAGAAAACCAAATAGCAGTATACTTAAATTTTACCATTGGTTGATTAATTCTAATAAAGGTTATGCACCTGGAACTATATCTTTAAGTGGGTATAATTATGGTGAGGAAGATAAAAATTTTGGATCAAAATACCATGAATGGCTTGCTGGTGGGGCAGTATTACATCTTAAAAAAAATATAATTTTTAAAAATTATTATAAATTTAAATTTAAAAGATCTTTATGTGAGGATGTTTTACATTCTTTATTATTAAGAAAAAAAGGGATTAAATTGATAAAATTATTTGAAGCCAAAGCAAGCTCAGCCGAGTCATCTAGAATTAATGAAGAAAGTAGTTTTTTACTTATATTAAAGAATATGTACAACGAACTTTTAGTAAGAAGGTACATTAATAAAAAATTCAATTTTAGTTTACTTAGACTATATATTTTTTACACGATATATTTTTTAAGAATTATTCTTTCAATTTTTAAAAAAAAATTATTATTAGAGAGATTTTTTAAATAAAATTGTTAAAATAGACAAATAAATAAACTATAATAATATGAGTTGTTTATTTGTAATTGGGTATTACAAAGATAAATGATTATATGAATAACAAAACTTCAAAAAAAAGAAAAGAATTGATAATTGTCTCACATCCAGATGATGAAGTTTTAGGTTGTGGAGGATATTTATCAAAGTTTAAAAACAAAAAGATTTTTAAAATAATTTTTATTGGAGAAGGTACAAGTTGTAGATTTTCCAAGAATGACTCAAAAAATAAAGTAAAAAAAAAGATAATTGAACGTCAAAAACAATCTATTCAATCATTAAAATATTTGGGAATTAAAGATTTTGAATACTTTAATTTACCTTGTGGGAGATTTGACCAAATAGATATTCTTGATATTAATAAAATTATAGAAAGAGAAATTAGTATCTTTAAGCCAGAAACTATCTTTACTCACAGTTTTGATGATTGTAACAATGATCATAAAATAGTTAATAGGTCAGTGATGATGGCTACAAGACCAAGCTATAAAAATAAATTTTTAAAGAAAATTATTACAATTGAAATTTTATCAAGTACAGAATGGCAATTTGAAAGTCAATTTAGCCCAAATTATTTTGAAAAACTTTCTATTAAAAATGTTAAGGATAAAATTAAAGCTTTTTATTTTTATAAAAGTGAAATTCAAAATAAGCAAATGCCAAGAACAAGCGATGGAATAAGAACCCTAGCAAAATTAAGAGGTAAAATAATAAGCTCTGATTATGCGGAGAGTTTCAAAATTGTTAGAACTGTTAATGATTAGAAATGAGCATTATCAAACAAAATAGTATTAAAAAGAGAGCCGTCTCAAGTTCTTATCTTAAAAAGAGAATAATTTTCAATAAAAAATATCAAAAGTTTGACTTCAAGAAGTGGCAATTTGATTCTTATAAAAAGATAATTAAAAAATTCTTAGTGTACAAAAAAAATCAACAATTAAGAATTTTAGATGTTGGTTCAGGTGATGGAATTCAGGTTGGACATTTCAAAAAAATATTTAAAAACCCTAATATTTGGTGTCTAGATTATTCTAAAACATCACTTCAATCTTTAAAGAAAAAATATAAATCAAAAAATATTAATACTGTTGAGATTGATATGGATAATTTGGATAGCTTTATAAAAAAAAAAAAATTTCAAAATTTTTTTGATATAGTGCACTCTTCATACGCATTATATTATGCAAAAAATCAAATCAAAGTTTTAAAAACTATGAAAGAGTCTTTAGCAACTAATGGACTATATATAATTTCTGCACCATCAGAACCTCATGAAATGGTAAATTTTGTAAATAAAAGTTTTAAGATTCCAAAAAAAATTATTTCTACACTAAAATTTTATAAAAATACATTAATTCCATTTTTAAAAAAAAATGGAAAAAATTTCTCATCAAGCAAAAAAATTAATTATTTAAAATTTACAAAATATAATGATTTTTTAGAATTCTGGAGGAATACTACTTATTATGAGAAAAAACATGAAAATAAAATAATAAAAAGATTAAAAAATAAAAGATTATTGAAATTCAAAAAAATTTCAACAATTGCGTCAGCAATTAAAAAATAATTTTTAATTAAAAATTAATGAAAAAGATTTTAATTATTCACAGTGATGAATTTTTAACTAAGGAAAATCCATTAGGAGGAATATTTCAATTAGATCAAGCTAAACATTTAATAGAAAATAATTATAAAGTAAATATTTTATCTGCTGGCTTACTCTCTCCAAGAAAATTTTTTAAGGGAAAAAATTATTTAAAATTTGAAAAGATAGGAAAAATTAACATTTATAGAAAATACAAAAAAAATATTTTACCTAGCAGGGTAAATATACTTAACAAAATTATTGCAGAACAAACATCCTCAATTGGAATTGAATTATTTGAGGAATATTTAAAAAAAAATCCCAAACCAGATTTAATACATTCTCATGATCTGAGATATGGATCTTTCATAACTCATAAAATTTTTAAAAAATATCGAATTCCATATGTAATTACGGAGCATAATTCTGATATTTTGGAAAAAAAGTTTCCAAAAATTTTAGTTCCACAAATAAATAAAATTATTAAAGATTCCAAAAAAATCTCAACAGTAAGTAAATTAATGGCTTATAAACTAAAAAAGTTTTTCAAAATTAAAAAAAAAATATTTATTTTACACAATGTATTACCTGAAATTTTTCTAAAAAAAAAGAATTTATCAATTAAAAATAAAATACTTACTTTTATATCCGTAACTAGATTCGATAAAAATAAAAATGTAGAATTATTAATAGAGGCATTTGATAAAGTTTTAAAAAAAAGAAACTGTGTTTTAAAAATAATAGGAAGCGGACCTTTACTTAACAAAGTAAAAATCAACGTCAAAAAAAAAGGATTATCTAAAAAGATAATCTTATTAGGACATTTGGATAGAAAAAATATAATTAAAAATTTACTAAAGTCAGATTGTTTTGTTCTCAATAGCAAAGTAGAAACTTTTGGTGTCGCAACTATTGAAGCTATGAGTTGTGGTTTGAAAGCCATATTATCTGAAAATGCTGGCAGTATAGAAATTAAAAGTAAAATACCTGATGTAATAATATATAAACCAAACAATATTAAAAATTTATACAAAAAAATGTTAAAAATAAATTCCTTAAAAAATAAATTTGAAAAACAAAAAATACGTAATGTTACTATGCAGCAATTTGGAGTAAGAAACTTTTTAAACCAAATAAAAAAAATATACTAAATGAATACCAAATTATTTTAAATTATGTGCGGTTTTTATGGATCTATATCTGCCGAGTTTAACTATTCAGAGAATTTTTTAAAAGATATCTCAAACTCCATTAATCATCGAGGACCTGATGCACATAATTTCATAAAAGATTTTGTAGGCAAGAACCATATATATTTAGATCATTGCAGGTTATCGATAATTGATCTTTCTAAGAACGGGACTCAACCCTTTGTTTCTGAAGACAAAAATTTTATATTAGTTTTTAATGGAGAAATTTATAACTTTTATGAAATTCGTGAGAAACTCGAAAAAAAAAATATAAAATTCAAAACAAAAACCGACACAGAAGTTTTATTACAAGCTTGGATTATGTGGGGTAAAGATTGTTTAAATCAATTTAGTGGCATGTTTGCATTCTCTATTCTAGATAAAAGAAAACAGAAAATTTTTTTAGTGAGAGATAATTTTGGAATGAAACCACTTTATTACTATAAAGATAAAAACAACTTATTTTTTGCTTCTGAAATAATTTGTATACTTAAAATTTTAAAAAGAAAAGTAACCGTCAATACAAACAAATCTTATGATTATTTGATTTATGGCAATCATGATGACAATCATGAAACTTTTTTTTCAGAGATTTTTCAATTGAGACCAGGAGAACTATTATCAATGGATTTAGAAACAAATTTTATTGAAAAGCAAAAATGGTGGAATCCTAAAACAAATCTAATTGACAATATATCATTTGAAACTGCAAAGAATAATATTAAAAAAACCTTTCTTGAAAGTGTAAAAAAGCATTTAATATCAGATGTAGAAATTGGTGTTGCTTTGTCAGGAGGGGTTGACTCATCAGCAATCGCTTGTGCTATCAAAAATCTTTATCCTGAAAAAAAAATTAATTTATTAAGTTTTATACCTGAACATGAAAAAGATAACGAAATCTATTGGATAGAAAAAGTAGAAAAATATCTGGGGGAAAAATCTTTAAAAATCTCACAATCAAATATTAACTTAATTCAAACAATAGATGAACTTATTGAATTACAGGGTGAACCTTTTAGTGATACTACGATATTAGCTGAATATTTAATATTTAAAGAAGCAAAAAAAAAGGGAATTAAAGTATTATTGATGGGACATGGAGGGGACGAAGTTTTTGTAGGCTATGATGGTTTTCCAGGAGCAATAATTAAAACTTATTTTAAAAATAATCAATTTATTAGTCTTTTAAAATTTTGTTTTCATTGGAAAAATCGCACAAAACAATCTTACTTTTCTTTGATAAAAAAAATTAGTAAAGAAATTTTTGATTATAAAATAAGAGATTATTTGTTAAATTTAATTGGGTTTAAGAAAAAACCTGATTGGATTAGTTCTAATTATTTAAAAAATAATAGTGTCTCATTAGGATCAAAATTTGAAAAAATAAATTTTGTGAATAATAGAAATCTTGCTAATAAACAACTTGAAAACATTTTTTTTAATAGTTTGCCCGCAATGTTAAGATATGCTGATCGATCTTCAATGAAGAATTCAATTGAATGTAGATTACCATTTTTGAACGAAGATTTGATTAATCAATGTTTGAGTTTTCCAGAAAATTTTTTAGTATCAAAAGAAGGAAATACAAAATATATATTCAAAGAATCAATGAAAAACATAGTCCCAAAAGATATAATTAATAGAAAAGATAAAATTGGTTATCTAAATAATAATGATAAATTAATAAATACAATGATTGAAAATACAGATATTGATCCAGAAATTGGACTATTCAATAAATTTAAACTGAAAGAATTTTTATATAAAAAAAATCATAACAAATATGTTGTCCTACAAAAATGGAGAATAATTAATTTTTTAAGATGGAGAAATATTTTCAAACAATACTTGTCTTATTAATTTAATGATTACAGTTATTTCAAATACAACAGGTAATATTTCATCAATTCTAAATATGATAAAAAAAATTGGTTTAAAAACTACTTTGACTGATAGTTATGATTATATTTCTAAATCTAAAACAATTATATTTCCTGGTGTTGGAAATTTTGACACTGTTATGGAAAAAATTTATGAAAAAAAGATTGATAAAGCAATTTTAAACGCACTAGACAATGATTGTAAATTATTAGGTATTTGTGTTGGAATGCAGGCTTTATTTAGTGAAAGCGAGGAAGGAAGTCTTAAAGGTATGAATTTGATTGAAGGTAAAATTATTAAATTTAATTTTGAAGATAAAAAATTTAAGGTACCACATATGGGATGGAATGCAGTAAAATTTAAAAAAGAAAGTATATTTGATAATTTTTTAAATGATAACAAATTCTATTTTGTTCACTCTTATTATGCTAAATGTAATGATGAAAAGAATATATTGGGCACAACAAATTATAGTAAAGACTTTGTTTCCGCTGTAAGCAAAAAAAATATATATGGTGTTCAATTTCATCCTGAAAAAAGTCATTATTATGGTAAAAAATTTTTAGAGGTTTTTTTAAATAAAGAATAAAATGTTAAAAAAAAGGATAATTCCTACATTATTAATAGAGGATCAAAATTTGATTAAAACTATCAAATTTAATAATAAGCAATATATTGG
>MDSV01083811.1_pt1 | contig 11066 bp, 4 predicted proteins | sample 810851 | NCBI WGS metagenome assembly MDSV01 (sample SAMN05326640, study PRJNA326480) | marine metagenome | isolation source: seawater | place: Atlantic Ocean: North East | collected 2012 | reverse complement strand
GGAGCACTGCGTCGACATGAAGGTCGGCGAGACCTACGAGGTCCACTGGCCCCACTCCGCGTTCGGCGCGTGCGGCACCCCCAACCAGTACCAGACCCCATTTTACGACGGCGTATTCTGCGCGTTGGACCAAGCGACCGCCGCGTCCGTCGGTTCCGCCGCCACCGGCGACGTTCCCCTCGTTTCCACCCACACGCAGATCGGCGTCCAGGCGCAGATTTTCACCGTCGTCAACGACGAGGACTACTATTACCCCGACCTCTTCCGCGGCATGATCGTCGAGGGCGAGCGCGGCACCGAAATCACCGGCTACACCGGCTCCACAACGGGCACGACCCGCTCCAACTCCGTGTGCTCCGCGTACGGCCCCATCACGTGGCACGTCGACCGCAAGTGCCACCTCATCTCCGCCTCGTCCTTCGACAAGATGTGCGCGGACATGATGCGCCAGCGCGACAACATGTCCGGCGACCTCTACGCCCACGGCTCCCGAGAGGTGGTTGCCGCAGACCTCGTCGCCAACAACAAGGTCAACCTCAAGGCCGCGTACGCCCACGGAGGCAACAACGCCTGAGCGCCGAAACTCGGTGTCTTCGAGAGACCAAGAGAACGAGAACGCAAATCCTTTCGCGAAAATTGTTTCTGGACATGTGTGTCACACGATGTTGACTACGAAGGTACAAAGTACGCAGACTCAGACGATCGTCAAAAATCATCCCCGCCGAGGTCGACGGTGACCTTCGTGGATCCCGCGGGCGCGCCCGCGGGCTGGCCCAGCATGGGGCATCCCGCGCACCGGAACGCGTCGCCAAGGTAGCAGTTCCCGCACGCGCTCTTGAACTCCTTCTTCTGCTCCTCGCTCAAGACGCCGCCGTCCCCGGCGGCGGCTTCCGCCTCGGCGCGCCCGCACGAGCAATTCTTGCACGCGGACTTGCTCGTCGCGCACCCCCCCTTCGCTTTCGCGGCGGCCGCTTCGTCTGCGCCCGCGCGGAGCTCGCTCTCGTCAAGCAGGTCGTCGTCGTCCAGCAGGTCGTCCTCCGCGGTGTCCAGCACCTTCCAGCTCTGCGCGGCGGCGGCGGCGTCGGGGAGGTTCTTCGGCGCCGCGTTTTCTTTTTCTTTCAGTCGCCGGCTTTTCAGCGAAAACGCCGCGCCCCGCTCCCACGTCGCGGGCTTGGCGGCGGACACGGCGAACGCGACGCCTCGCGGTTCGGGGGTGAGCCCGTCGGTGTCCCCGGAGACGGGCACGAGGCCCGCGACCAGGCACTTCGCGACCGTCGCCGCGCGCGCGGCGTCGGCGTCCGCCGCGCCGCCCCGCGACGACGCGAGCGCCGCGGCGACGCACGATCCGCCGGGCCGCAGCGACTTTGAGAACGCCCCCAGCACTTCGGGGGTGTGCCACGCGTCGGGGTCGTCCGCGAGGCTCACGAGCTTGTCCACGGACTGGGGCGCGGCGAGCGCGCCCGCGAACGTGCCGTCGGGCGCGAGCGCGCAGTGCGTGAGCACGAGCGCGGCGTCGGGGTCGAGGCCGTACGCGGAGACGCAGGAGGACACCGTGGACGCGGGCAACGCGCGCGCGGAGGTGACGATGAGGTGTTTCGCGGCGGCGGGCATCGTTCGCGCGCGCGTCGGGACGACGGGGGAGGACTCGAAAGTCGAGGAGTCGCGCGATTGCGTCGGAAAGGACACGCGCGGAAGGACGAAGACAAACGCGGCGCGCGCGCGGCGTGGTGTGTCTTCCGCCCGCGTCCGCGAGCGCTCCCAGATCTCGCCGCGGGTTTGCGGGCGACGAGAAAATGCCAGTATGCCACTCCGCTGATCGAGTCTCGACCACACTGCGGTCAACGCGCGTCGGATGATCCGCCGGCGACTGACCGTTTCTCGAAGATGGAGAAAAACGCGAACGCGTCGTGGCCTTCGCGCACCTCGCGACGCGCGTCCCCGGGTGCGCGGAAGGGCGGCGCCGCGCGGACCCGCAACTGACGCGCGGCGGCTTTCGCCCACGTGGCTCCCGTCGCGGCGATGGCGAAAGAGAAGCCCCCGCGCAAGCGTCTGATCGCTCCGGATTCCGACGACGAGGCGGGCGCGGAGGCTGGGGGGGTCACCGCCGAGGCGACGAAGGAACCCGAAAAGGGCGAGGATCCCGAAGTGGAAGAGGAGGTCCCGGAAAGCGAGGTGGACTTTAAGTCGATCGCGGCGAGGCTCGGGACTGTCATCGCCGTGCCGGATGACGACACGCCGGTCGCGCCGGAGACGTTCGCGCCCATCCTCGAGGCGTTGGGAGAGCTGAAAACCGCCAACCTGCTCGCGAACCCGCGCCTCGCTGAGAAGGCGACGAAGGCTAAGGTCCTCGACGCGCTCTTCGCGTTGCTCGAGGACGCGCCGAAGGCGGTCGCCCCCCGCGTTCCGACGGAAACGACGGCGACGAACGCCGACGCGGAGGGAACCGCCGCGGCGGGAACGCGCGAAGACGATCCCGAAACGAACGCCGCCGCGAGCGTTCCCGACGCGGAGGAGGACCCTCTCGACGCGGAAAACCTCCGCGCGGCGGCGGCGCGGATCGACGCGCACCGCCGCGTGAAATACGACGCGCTGGCGTTGCCCGCGATGCGCGCGCTCGCGCACATGTGCGGGTCGCACGCCTCGCTCCGCGAGGCTGTGGGCGCGGAGGTGATGCGCGTCGGGACGGTGTTCTCGGCGCTCCGCCCGGGGCGGCTCTCGCCGGCGCCCGGAACCGCCGAGGCGGACGCGGAGGAGGGAGACCGAACGAGCCGCGCGGAGGTCTCGCCCGATGAAGACACAGAACGAAACGGGCGGCGTCGGTTGGCACAGACGCCCGAGGACTGTTTGCGCGAAGCGAGCCTTCGCGTCTTAGTTTCCGTCGCGGCGACGTCGACGCGCGCCGCCGCCGCCGCCGCGCGCCTCGCCGGCGGACGCGCCGGGGCGCTTCCCTCGGCGCTCCCGGAGGGAAACGCCGCGCCTCCCGACGCGACCGCGGGCTGGTTCGACGCGTGCTTGCGGTCGGCGGACGACCGCGTGGTGGCCAAAGCCGCGCGGCTCGCGGCGGTGCTGACGCGCACCGAGCGGAACCGCGACGCGCTGTTCGCGCCGCGGGAAGCGGCGACGCGAGAAGGACGCGGGAAGGACGACGAGACGTCTTGGACGGCGAATCCGCTCGCGTCCGTGCTCCACGCGTTCAAGACCAGCCCCAACCCCTCGGCGCGGCGCGCGTGCGCGAAGGCGCTCGAGTCGGCGTGCGCGCACGCGGGGGACGCGGTGGTTCGGTCGGCGTACTTGGACCTGGAAGGTCCCGGGTTCGAGGTGGCGGACGCCCTGGCGCGGTGCTTCCTGTACGACGCCGACCCCGACGCGCGGGTCGCCGCCGGGAACGCTCTGCTGGGCGTGACCGACCGCCACAGGGAGACGGCGTGCGCGCTGGGCGACCGCGACTTGGCGCGCGCGCTGTTCCAGACGTTCCCGCCCGTGTCAGAGACGTGGCCGGAAACGGTCGTCCCTCCGCCGGAGACGAGCGCGGCCGAGGGCGAGAACGGCGCGGACGCGGGCGAGGGCGGCGCGAACGGAGACGCCGACGAAACCGAAAACGAAAACGGAGCAGCCGCCGCCGCCGACGACGACGCCGCCGCCGACGACGACGATCGATCGTCGCGTCTCTCCGCGCAGGACTCGGCGGTGTCCGTTTCTGGCCACAACCTGTTCACGGACCACTTCGGCGTTCGGCCGGTGGGGTACGCGTCGCCGCCGCCGCGCGCGCGCCCGGTTCGGGGCTTCCCGAACGCGGAGGAGGAGGCGGCGGATCCGGATCCGTTCTTCTACACCGAGTCGCGGACCGAGGAGGACGAACTCGAGACGGACGCGTCTACGGGACGCGTGTCACGCATCGTCAAGGCGGAGGGTCCGCACGCGCCCGCGTTCCCGGTCGCCCTGCGCCTGTACGCGTCCGTGCTTGACGCGCACGCGCCGTCGAGAAGAGCCGAGGCGAGCGCGTGCGCGTTTCCGGTGTATTACCTGGAGAAGGTTGGAAATCTCCTCGTGAAGCCGCCGAACGAGCTCACCGAGGCGGACTTACGAACGCCCCTGCGGTACCTCCTGACGCTGCTGCGCGACGCCGCGCCCTTCGTGCCGCCCGAGCCGCCGCCGCCTCCGCCGCCGCCGACGCCGCCGACGGAGGAAGCGCGCGCGGCGGCGGAGGCGGCGGCGGAGGCGGATGCGGCGGCGGCGGCGGAGGCGAGGGCGGCGCGGCGCGAGCGCAGGCGCGCGGACGGCGAAGACACCGACTCGGACGACGACGACGATTCTTCCCTCGCGCGCGCGAACGGGGCCTCCCCGGAGCCGGAGTCGGCGCGAGCCGCGCGTCTGGACCTCGAGCGCCGAACGCGCGTCGGCGAGCGGGAAAGGCACGAGGAGGACGCGAAGAAGCACAACGCGAAGACGCGCGCCGGGGCGTTTTCGATTTTCCGCGCGCTCGCCGGGGAGCCGTCGTTCCGAGACGCGCTGCGGTGCGCGCATGTGTACCCGACCGCCGCGGAGCGCCTGGTCACCGCCATCCCTGCCTCCTTCGAATCCGTCGAGGAAGCCGCGCGATTCCTGGTGGCGCTCGCGGACGGCGGCGCCGACGGCCCCCCGCGGGACGGCCTCGGGTTCGAGGCGAGCGAGGACCTTTTCGAGGCTGGAGGCGAGGAGGCGGACGTCGTCAACGTCGTCGACGACGACGACGACGACGTCCCGCTCGACGTGACAACGTCTTTGAACGAAAAGGGCCTGGTGCGCGTCCTAAAGCGCGTCGCGGCGTCGCTCGTGTCGCCGTCCCCGCGGAACGACCGAGCAGACGTGCGAGCCGCGGCGACGATGGCGCACGAGATGGCTCTTTTGGCGTTCCCTAAGCTCCGACTGTTCCAGCCGAAACCGAAACATCGGCCGCCGCGCTTCCCCGCCTTTTACCGGACGACGCCGCCCAAGCCGCCGGCGCCGCCGGCGACGTGGCGCGCGAAGACGACGCGGAACGTCGACGACGTCCCCGAGGACGACACGTCCGACGACCTGTGCGGCGTGAACGGTTTGAACGGCGCGTACGCGCGTTTGGCGTCGAAGAAGGAAAAGGCGGTGAAGATTTTGCCTCGTCACGTCGCGCTTCCCGAACGATGGCGCTTCGTCGACGAGAAGCACCCTTCGTTCCCGGAGGACGCGCCGCCACTCGGCTTGATCGCGCTCAAGGAACGCATGCGGCGGTGCGTCGAGGGCGCGCCCGCGGAGGAAGAGGCGTCGAGGGCGTCGGAAATGCACGAAGCGGAGACGACGGCGATCGCGGCGTCGCGAGCGGTGGACCGCGCGGAAGAAGATGTTCGAACGGCGCAGGCGGCGAAGCGCGACGCGCTCGACGCGCTCGAAGCCGCGGAAGCCGCGGCGAGGCTGGCGGAGGAGGAGGACGCCGTCGCAGCACGGTTCGCGGGGGTGGCTCGCGCGACGTCGCACGACGAGCGGCACGCCATGACGAAGACGTTCGAGACGACGCAGGGTGAGCGCGCCGCCGCGAAAGCCGAGGTGGAACGCGCGCGCGCCGAGTACGCCGCGAAGACGCTCGCGGCGTCGGTGATGCAATCCGTGCTCTCGAAAGAGCGCGCCGCGCTGGTGGAAGCCGAGTCGTCGGCGGCGTCTCTGCGCGACGCGCCCGCGACGGAACCGCGCGGGCCGTGGACTCTGGACGATTTCTCGAACGCGACGGCGGCGGCGGCGGCGCTCGACGCGGACCCGCGCGTCGGGCCTCCCCCACTTTTGTTCGCCGGCTTGAAGTTCGTCGTTGCGCTTCTCGGCGGGCTCGACGCCGCCGAGGCGGCGTTCGCGACGCCGCCGTACGCGCCGGAACCCGCGGGCTCGGCGGACGAGACGAGCGAAGGACTCGAGGAGACGGACGCGGGGAAGGAAAACCTCCGCGTGGGCGCAGACGCGTCCGCGACCGCGGGCGCGCCCCCCTCGCGCGAGGCGCTCGAGAGGCACAGGATCAAGCACGAAGCTCGGATGTGGAACGACCCCGAGGGGTTGGTGCGCCCGGCGCTCGCCGCTTCGGGCGAGAAAAGCCTGGCGTCGCGCATGCGCGCGTTCGTCGACGAGGCGCTGTGGGATTTCGATCCGGCGGAGGCCGAAGCCGCCAAAGCGCTCTTCCTGACCCGCGCGTACGTGAAGGACGCGGAGGCGGAGAGCGCGCTGGCGGGACGGCTGCTGAAGTGGGCGTACTCCGCGTGCAGGCACTGCGACGTGCTCGCGGCCAAGGCGCGGCGGAAAGAAGCCAAAAAAAAGCGCGAGAGCCGTCCGTGACGAACGTTACTTCTTACTGGTGCTACGAGTCGGCGCGGTACTGAGGTGATACTATCCGAAGGCGTTCTTCGTTCCTTCGCGCGAGGATGGAATGGAAAAAAAGAAAACGCGCCTCCGTCGCTCTCCGTCGCTATCGCGCGTCGCGCGCGTACGCCGCGCTCCCTCCCGGCGGCACCCAGACGCGCACCGCACCGTCCGTCCCGCCCGTGGCCATGACCGGCGCGGTCGGGTGCCAGTCCAGCGCGGTCACGCCGTGGCCCGGGTGCGCGTGTACGCGCGCGGCGACGGCGGCGTCCACCAGGTCCCAGGCGATCGCGAACCCGTCCTCGCTCGCCGCGACAACGTGCGCGTCGTCGTGGGTCAGCCGCGCGGGCGTCTTCGAGTCTCGGCAGACTCTTCCGCGGTACTCGGCTAGCACGTCCGCGGTTTCGATGTCGAGCAGCGCGAGACGATCGCGCAGCGTCCCGACTAAAGCGCAGTTCCCGTCGCCCGAGAAGGCGACGGAGATCACCGGCCGGTCCGCCCCGAACGCGTCTTCGCGCTCCACGCCGGCTCTCGCGTCGAACGTCTTCGCGGAGCCGTCCACGGAGCCGGCGAGGACTTTCGTGCCCGACACCGCGAGACAGGTCACCGCGTCTTTGAACGACGACGTGCCCCCGACGCCACCGATGATCTGGATCGCGTCAGCGCGCCCCGAGCGGCAGTCGAAGAAGCGCACGGTCCGGTCGAACCCGGCGCTCACCACGACGGAATCGTTCTCGCCGGCGAACGCGACCGCGTTCACGCCGCCCTCGTGCCCCCTGAACCGACGCAGCCTCGAACCAGACGTGACGTCCCACAAGAACACGTCCTTGTCCCCGCCGCACGTCGCGAGCCGCGAGTTGTCCGCCGCGGCGTCGACGTCGCGCACCTCCCGCGCGTGCCCGGCGTAGGTCTTGATGCACGTGCCTTTCCGAGGGTTCCACAGGCGGAACGTCCGGTCTTTGCCCGCGGTCAGGAGATACGCGCCGTCCTTGCTGAACCGAGCCGCGAGCACGGGAGCCTCGTGGCCGGCCAGCGCGGCGTGCATCGACGTCGGCAACGCCGGCGCGCCCATCGAGCGAGTCGGACGACGCGACGCGCGCGCGTGCGCGCCGGTGTGATTCTCGGCACGTGGGCCGAACGCGTGATTTCGAGCCTTTTCCGAACTCGGCACGTGCGCTCCTCCTCGGAAAAGCCGACACGACGTCACCTTCGGCGGTTCACTTACGCGCACACACTCCGACGCGCGTCGCCATCGCGCGCCCCGCTTCGCGACCATGGTCGGACACACGTGGCGCTCGCTGCTCTTCGGCATCGTCGGGTGGCGGCATTACATGAAGGCTGGCTACGAGCGCGCGGCCAAGTCTTTCGACAACAGCCATCTGGCTCGCGATCTGTCGGGGCGCCACGTCCTGGTCACGGGCGCGAACAGCGGTATCGGGTACGAGACCGCGAGGCAGCTCGCGCTGCAGGGCGCGACCGTGTGCATGGTGTGCCGCGATCGTCAAAGGGGCGCGGACGCCAGGGACGCGATCCGCGCTGAGCTCACAGAGCTTCACCATCCGCGAAACGAAAAAGCGGATGACGCCTCGGCTACGTCGCGCGTGTCTCTGCGCGTGTGCGACGTGTCTTCGCAGCGCGCCGTGCGCGACCTGGTCGCGGCGTACGTGCGGGAGGGGAAGCCTTTGCACGTGCTGGTGAACAACGCGGGGTGCATGGTGCACACGCGCGAGGAAACCGCGGAGGGCGTTGAGGTGAACTTCGCCACGAACGCGCTCGGCGCGTTTTCGCTGACTGAGGGCCTGTTGCCGACGCTGCGCGCCACCGCCGAAGCCGCCGGCGAACCCTCGAGGGTGATCTGCGTGTCCTCCGCGGGCATGCTCACGGAGAAGCTCGAACTGGACGATCCCGAGATGCGGCTCGGGAAGTTCGACGGCACGAGACAGTACGCCAAGAACAAGCGCGCGCAGGTGGCGATGTGCGAGGCGTGGGCAAGCAGGGAGGAAGCGCGCGACGAGAACGAAACTCGCGTGACGTTTTTCTCGCAGCACCCCGGCTGGAGCGACACCGCCGCGGTGCGCGCGGCGCTCCCCGGGTTTTACGACACCCTAAAGGGGCGCTTGCGGTCGCCCCGGGAAGGCGCGGATACGGTGATCTGGCTCGCTGCGGTCGACGCGAAAGAAAACCTCAAATTGCGCAGCGGCGGGTTCTACTTCGACCGAGCGCCCGTCGAAAAGCACGTCAGCACCAACGCGCTCACAGGCACGCGGTACTCGAAAGGCGACGTCGCGAAAATGGAGCGCTCGCTCTTCGCGGCGCGCGACGCCGCGCTCGCGCGCGGGAGCGACGACGGCGGTTTCAAAACGGACGGTACCGCGAAGTCGACAGGCCGCGCGAGCGAGCGAGCGAGCTGAGCTAAGAATCTAGTTAACGATGACACATTACAAAGACGCGCGCGTGATGGTGCCCCTGTGCCGCGTCTCCGAACGAAACGCTCGGCGCTCGGCGCTTCCAGCCGTTCCCGCGCCCGCCTCACGGGAAATGCGGCGCGGAGGGCGTGGACGGCATGGCGATGCCCCCCGGCATGGAGGCGGTGGCTTGCGAGATGGCGATGTTGATGTACGCCGCCAGCACGTCGTTCACGATGAACACGGCGAGCGAGGCGCCGAGGAACAGGCAGAGCAGGCAGAAGCCCACGATCAGGACCTTGCGCAGCATGTCCGGCCCCATGATGATGGCCAAAGACCCGATCGGGTCGAACGGGTTCAAGTGCACGCGCACCGGCGGATCGAGCACCGGATCGCGATTCGGTTGTTCCCGGCCTTTCCCCACCGGCTTCTGCTCCGCCTTCCGCAGCGGCATGAGCTGCACCATGACCTCCACCTCGCCCTGCATCTGCTCGTTCTTGCTCGGGTGGTACAGAGGCACCCACAGACCGACCGTCTCGCCGTCCATGAACGACCCGAGTTTACCTCCGAACCCTTTTCCCTCGTCCGACTGGTCTTTTTTCGAAATCTCGGCGTAGGCGTTTTCCCCGAGCTCGCCCTCCGGAGACAAGTCGATGGCGCGCATCAAGTCCCGGCACAACCCGGTGAGCGGCACCACCGCCTCGCCGATGTTGTCGTTCGCGCCGATCACGTCGCGGTCGAACGCGGCGAGACGCAACTTGGCTTTCGTGACGGGGATCGTGAACCGGTACAGCAGGCGGTAGTTGAAGCTCCCCTTGCCGTCCGTGGCGAAGTAGTGCGTGTCCGTGGTTTGCGTCGACCCGAAGCGCGTCTGCTTGTGGTCCACGCCCACCAAACCGACTTTGAAGAACAAGTCGTTCTGCCCGCCCATGTCCTTGTTCACCACGTTGCGGGCCTTGAACACGATCACGCGGAGCTCGCACTCGATGATCGGAGGCGAGGCGATCGGTATCGGCTTCGGCGCCTCGTCCCCAGCCTCGAACATCTCCAGCCACACCTCCAAGTTGCCTTGGTTGCCGGTGGCGCCGGGCGCGGTGAGCGCGCGAAGCTCGAGAGGCGGCGTCTTGGCGAAATCCGCGTTCCACGCCGCGCTGAACCAGCGGTCCTCCAGATCGATCGTGGTGGCGCCGATCAAGTCGTCCGAGTCGTTCTTGTCCCAGTCCAGGAGCTTGAACTGCAACTGCGAGCATCCCGGCAACTCGGTGGTGAACGCGAAGGACTTGTAGAACCACGGCGCGAGCGTCTCCTTGACGTGATCCTTGCGCGAGCCGAACCGCTTGCGCGTGCCGGAGAGCTCAACCTTGAGGTACGGATCGCATAAACCGCTGGGGTCCAGCGGGCGCAGGTTCTTCCCGCGAAGCACGTACGCGCGCACGGCGACTTCCTGCGGCGCCAGCGCGCTCGGCCCGCCGCCGATCAGACGCTGCAACGCCAGAAACTGATCGCGGGGCATCGTCGCGCCCTCCTCGTCGGCGATGAACGCGGCGTCGCGGCGCAACGCCTCGGCGAGGGCCCGCTTCTGTTTCCCTCGCTTCGTCTGGATCAAGGGTTTCGCCTTTTCCTTCTCAGTCGAAAGGAGCGTCTCGTTCGCGCCGTCCACGCCCGCGCCCGGTTCGCTCGTCTCCAGCAGCGGCAAAACGCGAAGGCAGAACTTCAGCTTACCCCCCACGACGCGCTCGCTGGTGTTGTCCTTTCCGCCCTTGGCGCGGTAAATCGGAACGGACACGAACGGAAGCGGTTTCAAGTAGTCGTCCTCCATCGTGCCGTCGACGATCATCGACCGGCCGACCATCCACTCGGGGACGGACCCCGAGCCGTCGTCGAACCGAGGCGCGTCGTCTTCGGAGTCAGCCGCGCCGTCGTCGTACGCGCCGCCGGCGTCCGAGCCGTCCTCCTCGGAACCCGTCCCGGTCGGGTCCTCGAGGTCGCCGCCGCCGCGACGGGATCGAACGCTCCCGTCCGCGTTTGATCCCCCGTCCTCGTCCCCGTCGCTCGCGCTGAGCTCGTCCTCGGTGGAGAACGCCTCCGTGGGGTCGCCCGTGAGCTCCGTGCCGTCGGGGTCGGCGTCGGTGTCGTCCGAGACGCGCGACCGGCCGGAGCCGAGACCGCGCGCGGAGGCTAAACCGTGGCGGGAACCCTCGCGCGGAACGGACTCGGAGCCGCCGCCGCGCTCGGACTCGGAGATGGCGCTGAGCCCGCCGGACAAAACGCTCATCGCCCTGGTGAGCTTCCCGCTCGCGCTCGTCGCCG
>MDSV01069784.1_pt1 | contig 11066 bp, 14 predicted proteins | sample 810851 | NCBI WGS metagenome assembly MDSV01 (sample SAMN05326640, study PRJNA326480) | marine metagenome | isolation source: seawater | place: Atlantic Ocean: North East | collected 2012 | reverse complement strand
TCTAAAGAAGAATCTTAAAATACTCTCTAGCATTATACTGTTAATTATCTTTGGTATTCTTGCTCAACTAGGAATAATACCGAAGCTAATAGCCTAATATAGTAACCACTGTTTAAATCTCTAGATCATAACTATCAGCCGTAGATTTTGCCATATCTTCAATTCTAACTATAACGGGAGAATGATCGCTATAGCTTATCCATTCAGAATAAGGTCCTACTTCTAACTCCATAGGTTTTAAATTTTTAGAATAAATATAATCGATATGATATCTTTTTGACTCGTTTTTAGTATGAAATAAAGTAGCGGAGGTTTCTTTACCAAATGGCTCTTTTTTTAGGTGGTGATAATTACTAACAAATCCTAAATCCTTCAAATGAGCATTTATATTTTTAAAATTATTGTTATTACCTTTTTTATCCCAGATTACTGAATTATTAAAATCTCCCGCAACAATACATTTTTTATCATTTACACCCAGCCAAGCTTTATAAAACTTTATTGCATCAATTGTATTCCCGCTTACCTCAGAACCAAACCTGCTTGCTCTATGGTTATACGCCCAAACACCAAGCAATTTTATTTTTTCTGATTTAATAGGGAGAAAATTTATAAGATTTTTATCATGAGATTCATCAATGAAGAAATTATCGTTTCTAGTTAAGATTCCAAGACCCTTTTTTTCATTTCTTCCGGTCCAAAAATATTTATAATTAGGAAAGTAATCTGAGTTAAGCTTTTCACACTCTTGAATAAAACATATATCAGGATCATAACCATCAATTAACTCAAACTTCTCTTTAAATTTTAAATTGCAATTCCAAGTTATTACTTTCATATAAATATTTTAACTTATGCGATAATTTATAAGAGGTGAGCTAATGAATAAAAAAGACTATATTTACTTAAGCACAATTTGTGCGCTTGTATTGGCGCTAGGTATCGTGAGTTACAAATATAAAGATCAATCAACCAAACAACTCAATAAATGCTATCAAATGTTTGAGTTATTTCGAGAAGCGACCAAAGATGATATTGAGACTAATTAAGTTAACAAGCTTAATTTTTATTCTTAACATTAATGCTGATGATCAACTTACTGCAGTTGACGCACTATTAGATGGGCTGCATGAGGATGCGCATGAAGGTAATTTTCAGACCTACTTTGCCCGCTACAGCTCAAATGCTGTTTTTTTAGGAACAGACAAAACTGAGCGTTGGAGTATTGAGGAATTTAAAGCCTATGCTAAACCGGCTTTTACCGACGGCCATGGCTGGACTTACTTAGTTATCGAGCGAAACTGGGAGGGAGATGGTCATGTGCGCTGGTTTGATGAAATACTTTTCAACGAAAAATTAGGTCATTGTCGCGGGACAGGTATTGTTAAGTTAATTGATAATGAATGGAAGATAGCTCATTATTCTTTAACCATGCTTGTCCCTAATGAAATAGCGGCTGAGGTTGGCTCACAAACTATTAAAGTAGATATCAATTAAGAAACATTTAATACATAACCAAGTTGGTTTATAATCAGGTTATGTGTGATTGTTGTGATTGCTGCGAGTGCTCCTGCTGCTCAAAGTAAAAATTTAAAACTTATAAGATGAGATATATCCCTATATTTTATGCATTGCTTGTATTATTTGTCTTTAATCTAGAGGCTAACTCACCCTTATTTGAGAAATATGCAAATTCAGCAATAAATGATGCATCGCTTGTTGAAAGGCAAGGATTAAAGTATCAAGTAAATACATCAAAACCCTTTTCTGGAAGATTTCTAGGATTTGAAGATGAGTTTGGATTTTGTGTATCCAGAGCAGGCTCATACAGAAATGGTTTATTGCACGGCGCATATGAAGAGTATGAGGGGTGCGGCGTACTTTATTCTTATAAAACAGGATTTAAAAACGGCTTAGAACATGGAAGATACATTGAGTTTGATGAAGGATATTTGTTCATGGAAGGGGAGATGGTTAATGGTTTAGCAGAAGGTAAGTGGACCGGCTATGAGTATGGGCAAGTAGTATGGACCGAGGATGTTAAAAATGACATAACTATAAGTCTCACTGAGTTTTTATATCATGATAATGGTCAAATATCAGAAAAAACCTCATACAATGGCTCAGAAGAACTTCATGGCATTTCTGAGGTTTACCACAGTAATGGCCAGCTTGAATCAAAAACTCTCTATGAAAATGGAGAACTTGTCAGGGTATTAGAAAAATATGACTTCAATGGCAACCCATTGACTCGTTAGTGACAAAGACAAAACAAAAATACCTCATCCTTATGCTATTTATAAGCATTGGCGTTAGTGGAAAAAGTCTTTTCATAGAGCCAGGACCAAATGCTCAAGAAAGAATTCAAGAAGCAATGATTCTTATAGAAAGCGGTGATACCTTAGTAATTAAAAGTGGGTATTATGATTTTGAAGATGGATTATCGCTCGATGTTAATGATGTTACCGTAAAAGGTGAAGGTATCGACAACACTATTCTAGATTTTAAAAACCAAAAATCTGGAGCTCAAGGCTTATTAGTTACGTCAGACAGAGTTACTCTCAGTGATTTCTCAATACTTGATGCAAAAGGAGACGCTCTCAAAGTAATAGGAGCTAAAGGCATCAATATGATAAACCTTAAAACTGAGTGGACTGGTGGACCTAAAAGCACAAATGGCGCTTATGGGTTTTATCCGGTTGAATCAGAGGGTGTTCTAATTGATGGCTGTGTAGCCATTGGAGCTTCAGATGCTGGTATATATGTAGGCCAGTCAAAAAATATTATTGTTAGAAACAGTGTTGCTCAACATAATGTGGCCGGCATTGAAATTGAGAACTCATATTATGCAGATGTCTATAACAACTTAGCTTCTCATAACACAGGTGGCATCTTAATTTTTGATCTGCCAGACCTTCCGCAACAAGGCGGACATCACATAAGAGTCTTTGATAATAAATCTATTGATAACGATACAGACAATTTTGCACCCGAAGGGAATATTGTTGGAGAGGTTCCCAGAGGAACAGGAATTATTATCATGGCAAATTCAGATGTTGAGATTTTTAATAACCTTATGAGCGGAAATGGCACGGTAAACCTTTCTATAGTTTCCTATGGTGATGAAACAGAAGATCCTAACTATTATCCCCACCCAAAAAATATTCAGGTTCATGGGAATACTTATGGACCAAGCGGTTTTGATCCGGACATAGAAACAGGAGACTTAGCAAAAACTCTATATGAAATAAGTGAGGGGAATATGCCAGATATATTTTGGGATGGAATTATGCCTCTTTCACAAATAATATTTGGTCAACCAGATGATGAAAAACTTATTATTGCCGAAGAAGATGCAAGTTTTTTAACAATTAAACCAATCAAGTATATGCTTGGATTTTCTGATCCAACCAACACAAACAAAGATGACTTTAAAGGAGAGATATCTCCCCTTAAAGAAATAAACATAGAAGACTTTTAGTAAAAATGAGAAGCGCTGTTTGCTGTTTATTTTTATACATGTTTAGCGCCAATATTTTCTCTGTAAATAATAATCTAATCTTAGCTGAATCTTTTCCAGATAAATTATCAGAATTCGAGTTCTTTCTTGATGATTCCGCTCAAGAACCTCATGAAAAAGTTATTCCATATGAACTAATTTCAACTTTATTTTCTGATTATTCATATAAGCAACGATGGGTATATGTTCCTAATGATGCTAAAGCATCATATGTGAAAGACTGGGTCTTTGATTTCCCAGAAGGCTCCGCATTAATAAAAACTTTTTATTACCCAGTTGATGAAAGGAATCCAGATTTTGGGAAGCAGCTTTTAGAGACACGACTCCTATTAAGAAAAAAAGATGGCTGGGAAGCAGTTTCTTATGCTTGGAATGAACAACAAAATGAAGCCTATAAAAAGATAGCTGGAAAAACCATTAATGCATCTTGGATAGATTTTATGGGCGACGAAAGACAGGTGCGTTATAGAGTTCCAAACGTAAATCAATGTAAAGAGTGCCATGCTGCCAAAGATGCAATAACTCCGATAGGACCAAAAGCAAAAAATATAAATAAAGATTTTAGTTTTAAAGAAGGAGATTTTAATCAGCTAGCCTATTGGATGAAAAAAGAAATTATTGAAACTTTCCCAGAGGATTTAGTATCGCCAGTTGATTGGAGAGATGAAACTAAAGACATTAATGATAGAGCAAGGTCTTATCTAGATGTAAATTGCGGTCACTGTCACTCACCAACAGGCAACGCAAACTCAACTGGCCTATATCTAAACTTAGTGGAAACAAGAGACATTAACTTAGGTGTTTATAAAAAACCTGTAGCAACAGGAAGGGGAAGCGGGGGAAACAAATACTCTATAGTCCCAGGCAAACCTAATGAATCTATTTTGCTCTATAGAATGGAGTCCATGGATCCTGGAATAATGATGCCGGAGTCAGGTAGAGCTTTAACTCATCAAGAAGCAGTTGAAATGGTAAGAGATTGGATTATACAGCTTCCACGCTAAAGTTAGCCTACTAACACTAATGTATAATTAATTTTATTATGAAAACTCATCCAACTGCTGATAAATTTGCTGCAGGACTATCCATAGCATGCGCTTTACACTGTTTATTAGTTCCATCATTTTTAATTATGACTTCAGGGGCTATAGTCCTCTCTATAGATAATGAGCTGATTCATTGGGCTATTTTATTTTTAGCAATTCCAATTAGCGTTTATGCACTTATTACCGGTGCTTTAAATCATAATAACTATGCGGTATTTTTAGTTGGCATAGCAGGCCTTGGCGTTTTAACTGCTACAGCATTATCAGAAAGCTTTCTTACAGAAACAAACGTAATTATCTTTACATTAATGGGGTCAGCTCTTGTAGTTTATGCACATACAAAAAACTTTCAGCTATGCAAAGAGCTTGATTGTGATTGTCATGATGTTGTTTAGCAAAAACTACTAAACGCCAATGAATCCATATACTGTTCTTTTTTTAGCAATAATATTTGAGGTAATTGGAACCTTACTTCTCCCAGCATCGCAAAATTTTACAAAACCACTACCAACCTCAGTCTTGCTTTTTTCCTATGGGGTATCTTTTTATTTTCTTGCCCTAGTTTCACAAAAACTACCTTTATCAATTGTTTATGCAAGCTGGTCAGGTATTGGAGTTTTTACCATAGCACTGCTTAGCTATATTTTTTACAAGCAAACTCTAAACTGGCAATCAGTTATAGGTCTTTTTCTTATTGTCATTGGTGTTACGATTGTAAATATTTATAAATCAGCAAATTAACTGAATATGATTAATCTTCAAGGAGTTACACCGTTCGCAGAAGGCGGCAATAGGGTTTGTTATGTCCATCCCGATGATAACAGCACGTGCTTAAAGATTACCAAACTAGAGGTCGTCAAAAAAATGTATCGTAAAGCGCCTTGGTATAAAAAACTGAGGTCAGTTAAAAGCTTTGATGATAACTTTAGAGAGGAGAGAGCATACAAGCAGAGAGCTATTAAAGAAAACCCTCAAGAAATTTGGAACCATCTTGCAAAATGGTATGGATTTGAGATGACAACCGAGGGCCTAGCATCATGCACAGAGCTTATAGCAAACAACAATAAAGTAGCTTTGAATTTAGAGGAATATTTATTTAGCAAGGGAAGAACTCCAGAAATTGATACAGCGTTAAAAGAGTTTGAGATGTTTCTAAAAGAAACCAAATTGCTAACAAAGAATATAATACCTCACAACCTTGCTGTTCAAGAAAACGAGTCTAGACTTTCATTAAAAATAATAGATGGCCTTGGATGTATGTCTTTTATTCCCTTAGCAGAAATTAGTAATATTTTTGCGAACAGATATATTAAAAGAAGGATTGAATTAATGTATTCAAGAATAGAGTGGGATTTATCTGGAAGAAGAGGAAGCTGGAAATAAGAATGCTTATTTTGGTTGCAATTGAAGATGAATTTAAAAGATCTGAACTCCCTGATCACCAAATAGAGTATATCGGTGTGGGCAAAGTGAATGCAGTTTTTAATACTGTAAATGCAATAGAAAAATACTCACCAAAACAAATTATAAATTTTGGAACAGCTGGATCCCTTGATGAAAAAATAAATGGACTTGTCGAGGTTTCAAGTTTCTTCCAAAGAGATATGGATGCTTCACCTCTTGGTTTTGAGGTGGGACAAACTCCATTTGAAGAAGATATTGAGATAACTTTTGGAAGAGAGGGAGTAACATGTGGCACCGGTGATAAGTTTGTAACCCGTACACCAATTTTGAAAACAGATATCGTTGATATGGAGGCCTACGCCATTGCAAAAGTGTGTAAATTAAAAAATATTGACTTTAGATGTTTTAAATTCATCTCAGACAATGCAGATGATGCAGCAAAGGATGACTGGGCTGACAATGTTTCACTTGGCGCAAAGCTATTTATTGAAAAAATTGGAAGTTTGAAGGGTTAATACAAGAATGATTTCTTCAGTAGACCATTTAATAGTTGTAGTTAAAGATCTCGATCAAGCAATAAATGACTACGAAAAAATTCTCGGCATTAATCCATGTTGGAAAGGAAAACATAACGAGCTAGGAACAAGAAATGCTTTATTTAATTTTGAGAATACATATTTAGAGTTACTATCGCCAAGCAAAGCAGGGCCTGGAACAGAATATTTTAATTCTTTGCTTGAAGAGAAAGGAGATCATTTAGCAGGCATTGCTCTTGGAGCAAAAAATATAGAACATGTTAAAGAAGCCTTAAAGAAGAATGGACATGCGGTTGATATAAGTTCAGGTGAAGCGACTAACGAAAAAGATGAAACAATAAGACGGTGGAAAAATATATTTTTACCAAAGACTCTCAGCAGAGAGTTATTTATCTTTATTATTGAACATACTGAGGGCAATCTCCCTAAGCATGAAAGCCAAGACTCATCAAAGGTAAAGAAGCTCGATCATGTGGTAATAAATACACAAGATGCAGATAACTTTATAAGCATTTATAGAGATATTTATAAAATAAGATTAGCTTTAGATAAAACCATAGAGCATTGGAAGAGGAGGATGCTATTTTTCAGAACTAACGCAACGACAATTGAGGTTATTGAAGAAAAAGATAAAAAAGAATCAGCAGATGAGCTTTGGGGTCTCGCCTGGGAAGTTGACTCAATTGAAGAAGCTCACAAAAGGTTGGTTAGTAGCAGTGTCGAAGTAACCCCCATAAAAGAAGGTCTTAAAAAAGGAACCTTGGTAGCTACTATTAAATCTCATACATGCAATGTCCCAACATTATTAATACAACATATAAATATTGAGCAGAAATAGTATTCTCTTAAAAAAAGAGGCGATATCTCTAAATAACTTTATAATATGAGGCATGAAATTTAAATTTCCTAAAACCTATAAAGCAAATAGGCCAAAGCCATTTCAATGGCTAGGTAAAATTATAATTAAGGCATCTGGATGGAAGATAAAAGGACATATTTCAGATATTTATGAAAATAAGAAATTTGTTGCTATCGTTGCACCACATACTTCTAATTGGGATGCAGTAGTTGGCTTAGCTGCCATAGCTGCTGTAGATTTAAAGGTATATTTTATTGGGAAACATACTGTTTTTAAGGGGTTGCTTGGGAAATTTATGAAATACATGGGAGGCATTCCAGTTGATAGATCAAAACCAGGCGGACTTATTAAAGACTTATTGCGTCAAATAGAGGATAAAAGGAATGGGCTAATTGGTCTCGCACCCGAAGGAACAAGATCAAAGGTTGATGAATGGAAAACAGGTTTTTTAAGGATTGCCAAAGAGCTTAATTCAGGTGTTGTATTAGTTTCTTTAGATTTCTTAAAGAAAGAATTAGTTTTTGGTAAAGAATTTATCCCTACTGGGAACGACAAGCAAGATATATTAAACATAAAAGAATACTACAACGCCTTTACACCAAAGAATCCAACAAATTTTTAAAATAACTCCATTATTTTACAAATCTCTGAGCTTTCATGGCTTCTGGGGTATATCTCACTATCTAGTATCAGGGTAGAGTCATTAACCGATTCATATTCTGGCCATATTATGGTATCTGCATTATTTGGGTTACCAGTTCTAGCAAAAGATAACCAATAGGACTGAATCGCTATAGTTAGATCTTTATCAATTTTATTTGTCGGAAGCCACTCATCATGAGTATCAAAAACATAAGGAAGCTCTGCCCCATGAAATGCCCCATATTTTTTTGCCAAATCACCATCTCTCACTCTGTTAAATTGGTATACCCATGTTTTATTTCCTCTTTCCTTTAATCTTTTTGCCATATACAAAGAAGGGCAAACAAAATTTTTGGCTGTTATTAATAGATCCATTTTTCTAACAGGATTTTCTACCCCATCAAGTAGATCTAAAAGCCTTAATTTCTTTTTTGGAGTTGTTTCTGTGTTGAGCCAAGAATCTATATCTGCATTTCCATCAAAATATAAAGACCATTCATCATGGTTTGATCCAACAAGCAGATCAACATCTTGTATGCTCTCGTCTTTATATGCTTCCGATAGAGTTTTCTCTAAAGATTGACCATCATAAACATAATTAAAGTAGTGATTAGCATAAACTTTTTCAGAAACCTCAAGGATATCTTCTGAACTAATCTTCCTTAAATTTTTTATAGATGAATCATCAAAAGATTCACTAAACTTATTTGCAAGATTTTTTACTTCCGATTCAGACGTTGGATAAGTGAAAGCAGAGCCACCACTTTGATGGACAGCTTTATGAAATAAATCTTTGCTAAGCGGAGATGCGATTAGATGATGAATGCTTCCTGCTCCAGCCGACTCACCGACTAAAGTTACATTAGATGGATCCCCGCCAAAAAAAGAAACATATTCTTTAATCCATTCTAGGGCAGCAATCTGATCGAACAGAGCCAGATTAGGGCTTTGAGCTTCAGGATGTGAGAAAAAACCAAATACACCTAAGCGGTAGGGGATACTTATCAATACAAAACCTTTATCTGCTATGTTGTGCCCAAGATAATTAGGCTCATAAGACCAGCCAGCTTTATTGCTGCCACCATGAATATAAACAATTACAGGTAAATTATTATTTTCACCTTTTGGCTTCCACAGATTTAAATATAAACAATCCTCACTAAATTCTGGGACATCAAAAGTACTAGGGTCCCCTCCAAAATCTTTTATTAGTCTTTTATACCAATTAACAATTCGCTGATTCTGAAAACAAGCTGGCTTAAACTTCTTTGCAAAAATCTCTGTTCCAGAACTTGGTGCCCAAGAGCGAGGTTTTTGCCATCTTAGTTCGGATATAGGAGGTTCAGCAAATGGCAGACCAAGAAACATTTCAACTTCATTATCTTCATGCATGGCGCCCACAAATTTAGTCTCATTAATTGTTATTGTTGGATTAAGCTCTGACGATCCACAAAGCCCAACAGAAAAAAGGACAACAAAAACCCTAAAATAGGCGCGTAACATTTTTATAAAAACAAGAATTTCGAAACGAAAATAGCAGTCAAGAACCAAGCACCAGAAGAGACATTTCTTATCTCACCATTAGAAATTTTAAAAACAACATATGCCAAGAACCCAAGCGCAATCCCATCTGCAATAGAAAAAGTAAGAGGTATCATCACTATAATAATTAGTGCAGGTAAAAGCTCTGTTGAATCAGACCAGTTTAATTTTTCCATACCGCTCATCATCAGAATAGATACATAAATTAAAGCACCAGCAGTAGCATAAGCTGGAACAATTGCCGCTAGAGGTGAAAAGAAGATCGCAACCAAAAATAAAAGACCGACAATAACGGTTGTTAATCCTGTTCTTCCCCCCGCTTCAACACCAGCTGAGCTTTCTACATAACTTGTCACAGGAGAGCAACCAAAGAAAGTTCCAAAAATACTTGAACTGCTGTCAGCTTTAAGAGCTTTATCAAAGTTTTTTGCATTACCATCTTCATCAATTATTCTTGCTCTTGTAGCAACTCCTAACAATGTCCCAGCAGTATCAAACAGATTTACAAAAAGAAACGACATCACGACACTAAGCATTGCAATATCCAGAGCCCCCATAACATCCATCTTCATAAGTGTCGGGGCTATACTAGGAGGAGCAGAAACCAATCCTTGAAACTCAATAAGCTCAAGAAGAATGGCAGACATAGTTATAAGGATTACGCCTATAAGTATGGCGCCAGGAACCTTCCTTACCGACAGGGAGCAAATTATTAGAAAACCAATGGCAGCTAACAATGTTTCCGGATTTGTAAAATCACCAAGGCTTAGGAAGGTTGCGTTGTTTGAAACTATTAAACCGCCATTCTTTAAACCTATAAACCCTATAAATAGTCCTACACCAGCCCCCATAGCAATTCGAAGATTAAGAGGAATACTATCAAGCATCCATCGTCTCATTCTGGTAACACTCATTATAAAAAACAAAACTCCAGCTAAGAAAACTGCGCCCAAAGCTACTTCCCAAGAATATCCCATTTCACCAACAACTGTGTAAGTAAAAAAAGCATTTAACCCCATCCCAGGAGCTAAGCTAACTGGCCAATTAGAATATACGCCCATAATGATACAAGCCAGCGATGCAGCAAGACACGTTCCAACAAAACTAGCACCCAAATCCATTCCACTTACAGCCATCATTTGTGGATTAACAAAAATAATGTATGCCATCGTTACAAATGTAGTAACTCCAGCTAAAACCTCTTTACCTATCGAAGTATTATTTGATTCGAGTTTGAATATTTTTTCTAGCATCTTGACAAATTTTACAGCTTTCAAGATATTAATTTAGCTTTTATTGAAAAAAAAACAAAAAATATCCGCAAATCTCAGTTTGAAGCTTGTTAACTTAAATTTTAAAAAGTATTATTCTATATTGTGATTTAATTTGCACCATCTCCATGGTTAAAAAGGAGCTCAAGAAATTGAGTAATAGTGAGTTAAAATCGTTCAACTCTTCGGAGTCGGAAGTAAGCGAAAGCTGAAGGAACGCGCTAATCGTTCATCTCGAAAGAGACG
>MDSV01031506.1_pt1 | contig 11066 bp, 10 predicted proteins | sample 810851 | NCBI WGS metagenome assembly MDSV01 (sample SAMN05326640, study PRJNA326480) | marine metagenome | isolation source: seawater | place: Atlantic Ocean: North East | collected 2012 | reverse complement strand
AGCAATGGGTAAGAAAAAAAGAGCCGAACTAGAAAAACAAAAACAAAATTTTATAAATGGTGCAGTAAATAATGGAATCAGTAAAGATATTGCTGCAGGAATATTTTTAAAGATTGAACCGTTTGCAGAGTATGGATTCAACAAAAGTCATGCAGCAGCTTATGCTATAATTTCATATCAAACTGCATATTTAAAAACATACTACCCTAATGAATTCCTTGCAGCCTCAATGACAATGGATATATCTATTCAAAATAAATTAAGTGAATTTTATGAAGAGCTTAAAAGATTAAAAATAAATATAGTCAGACCAAATATTAACAAATGTTTTGCTGATTTTAAATCTAACGATGGTAATTTTTATTATGCCTTAGGAGGAATAAAAGCTGTTGGATTTGAAGCTATCTCTAATATTGTTGAAGAAAGAATTAAAAATGGTGAGTTTAAATCAATTAATGATTTTCTAAATAGAGTTAAGCCCAAAGATATTAATAAATTACAATTAGAGGGTTTAGTTAAAGCAGGAGCATTTGATTGCATTAACGATAATAGACATTCTTTATACAATTCAATTCCTAACTTAATTTTAAAAAATAAAAATATATCTGAAAACAAAGTTGCAAATCAAATCGATCTTTTTGGAATAGAAGAAGTTCAAGATAAAGAAATTATATTAAATTTAAAGGATTGGAAATTTGAAGAACGATTATCTAAAGAATTTGAAGCTATCGGTTTTTTTATGTCTGATCATCCATTAAATGATTATAATGAATTAATTGATATTTATAATGTTAAGAATTATACAAACTTTATTTTATCAGAAAACTTAGAAGTAAATTTGGCAGCTACTCTATTAAAAATTACTGAAAGAAAAACACAAAAAGGTAACTCTTATGCTGTTCTTAAATTGTCTGATTTAGGTGGTATTTTTGAAATTTTTATTTTTTCAGATATATTAGAGCTAAATAGAAATATCTTAAAAGAAGGTAATTCTATTCTAATAACAGCTATAAAAGATATAAGTAATTCTGACAATAGATTTAAAAGAGTCAATGTAAAAAAAATAGTTAATTTAAAAGATTTATCGAATATTTCTTTTGACAATATTACTCTAGAAATTTCTAATTATGACAATTTAGAAATTTTATCAAATATTATTGCTGAAAAAGGAGATACAAATGTAAAAATTAAAATTGAAACTGATAAAAAAAATATGATTTTTGAATTATCAAATAAGCGCAAAATTAATAAGGATATCGTAAGAATCCTTAAAAAAGAGCCTTATTTAAAAAGAATTTCTTACTAAATTACTGTTGTAATTTATTTATTAATATATATAAAAATGTTTTAAATTAAATCGCACACAGTCCGCGGTTGGTAACAACCTCCGGTCCTTAATTGGAAATGACTGTGGTGGAATAACCGGGAAAACTTATGAGCATACCAAAACTAACTATACACCAACTTTTAGAAGCAGGCGTTCATCTAGGTCACAAAACGCTCCGATGGAATCCAAAAATGAAACAATATATTTTTGGAAAAAAAAACTCAATACATGTAATTGATTTAACTCAAACCTTAGAACTAGCTAATTCAGCACTTCAGAAAGTTTATGAAACAGTTAAAAATAATGGAAAAATTTTGTTTGTATCAACAAAAAAACAAGCATCAGAATCGATAGCTATTTTAGCAAAAGATACCTCTCAATATTATGTTAATTATAGATGGCTAGGAGGTATGTTAACTAATTGGGGCACCATATCTAATTCAATTAAAAAATTACAAAAGATTGATCAAGATTTAGTTTCTCAAAATAGAGGTTTTACAAAAAAAGAATTATTAAAAATGAGTTTATTAAGAGATAAATTAGATAGATCTCTTGGTGGAATAGCAGAAATGAAAAAAGTTCCAGACTTAATTTTTATTATCGATACAAACCATGAGTCTCTTGCAGTTAAAGAAGCAATAAAATTGCATATACCTATTATTGCAATTTTAGATACAAATTCAGATCCAACAGGAATTGAATATCCTATACCAGGCAATGATGATGCTAGAAGAGCAATTAATTTGTATTGTGATTTATTAAAGTCAACAATACTTAGTGCACAAAAAGATTCGAATATGGATAAGAAGGATTTAAGTAGAGAAAAAATTTCTACTCTAAAAGAAACTAGCAATAAAGATAAAGAGATTAGCAGTAGGAATAAAGACTCTAAGGTTAAAAATACTAAAAAAAACTAAAATAATTTATTAATGTCTACTGATAATAATTTAGTAAAGATAAAACAATTAAGGGCATCAACTGGCGCAGGTTTTAAAGATTGTGGTTTAGCATTATCAGAATGTAACGGTGATATTGAAAAGTCTATTGAATATTTAAGAATTAAAGGTATTTCAAAAGCATCAAAAAAAATGGAAAGACTTGCAAAAGAAGGTTTGGTATGTGTAAGTCATAATGAAAAAAATTCATCAATAATTGAAATTAATTGTGAAACAGATTTTGTTGCAAAAAATCAAGAATACCAAAAGTTTTGTAATGAAATTTCAGATTTAAACTTACAAGAGAAAGGTAATATAGATAAGCTAGCAAAAACTAAAATGAGTGATGACATCATTGTCGAAGAAAATTTGGTTAAATTGATAGCAAAAATTGGTGAAAAAATCTCAATAGGCAGAACCAAATATTTAAATCATAATAATGCAAAAAGTTTTGTTTATATACATAATTCAGTAAATGAAAATGCTGGCAAGTTAGGAGTAATTTCTTTAATTAAATCTAATAACAATAACAATGAAAAATTCAAAGAATTTGGTAGAAAGTTATCTATGCATATAGCTGCATCTAATCCATTATCAATAGATGAAAATAGTTTAAATAAAGATCTTATAGAAAAAGAAAAAAATATTGTTCATGAAGAATTAAAAAGTTCAGGAAAACCAGAAAACATCATTGAAAAAATTTCTAAAGGTAGATTGACTAAGTTTATACAAGAAAACACTTTATTAAACCAATACTGGGTAATGGACCCTAAGAAAAAAGTAAAAGAAATAATGCAAGATTTAAACATGGATTTATATATAATAGATTTTGTAAGATACAAAATTGGTGAATAAATGTTTGATGATAAAAGTTATAATCAAAAAATGGATAAAACTTTTAACGTTTTCATAAAAGAATTGTCTTCGTTACGAACTGGTAGAGCTAATGCCAGTATGCTGGATCTTGTAAAAGTTGATGTGTATGGACAAAAAATGCCAATCAATCAAATAGGAACTATTACTACACCAGAAGCAAGAATGATTAATATTCAAGTTTGGGATTTAAATAATGTACCATTGATAGATTCTGCAATTAAAAAATCTGATTTAGGATTAAATCCTCAAATCGATGGTCAGTTAATTAGACTTCCTGTTCCTGATTTAAGCGAAGAAAGAAGAAATGAAATTAAAAAAGTAATCAAAACGATGGGTGAAAAATGCAAAGTATCTATTCGAAATATTCGAAGAGAAGCAAACGACCAATTGAAAAACTTTTTAAAATCTAAGGATATAAGTGAAGATGATGAAAAAAAATTTGAAAAAATTGTTCAAGAATTTACTGATGAACATATTAAACAAATAGATCAAAAAATTACTCATAAAGAAAAAGAGATAATGACTATATGAAACCCATTAAACATGTCGCCATTATTATGGATGGAAATGGCAGATGGGGACTTAAAAAAAAAAAAACTAGAAATTTTGGTCACGAAGCTGGTTTGAAAACAATTGATAACATAATAAGTTACTCAATTAAAAAAAAAATACCCAATTTAACATTATTTGTTTTTTCTACAGAAAATTGGAAAAGACCAAAATATGAAATAGTTTTTTTATTTAATTTACTTCATAGTTTTTTAAATAAAAATTTAAAAAAAATAGTTTTAAGAGGAATTAAAATTAAGTTTATAGGTCAACATCACAAGTTTTCAAAAAAAATTAAAAATATAATTAAAAAAACAGAACAAAAGACCAGTAAAAATAAAAAAATTAACGTGAATTTAGCTTTAAACTATGGCTCCAAAAGTGAAATAGTTAATTCTATTAAATCTATACTTAGAAATAAAAAAAAAGTATCTGAAAAAAGTATTGATAAAAACTTACAAACATATCATTCATTTAATCCTGATATTTTAATTAGAACAGGCGGAAAAAAGAGATTAAGTAATTTTATGTTATGGCAATTAGCCTATTCAGAGTTATTTTTTCTAGATAAACTTTGGCCCGATTTTAATGTAAAAGATTTTTCTAAAATATTAATTAAATACAATAGTATAAAAAGAAATTTTGGCTCAATATGAGATTAAAAAATTTTAGTGATCGTTTTTTGACTAGTTTAATTTTACTACCTACTAGTTTTTTCTTAGTTTATTATAATAATTTAACTTTCTTAATTTTTTTAATAACACTATTTATTATATCGAATTACGAATGGTATAAACTTTCCTTAAATAAATCTTTACCATTAATATATTACTTGGGAGTATTTTTTTTGTTTATTTCTTTTTTTAGTACTTATTACCTACATGGACAGAATTTTGAGTCTAAAATTTTTTTTATCTGGATTTTATCAATATGTATTTTTAGTGATTTGGGAGGATATTTTGTAGGAAATATATTTGGTGGAAAAAAACTTACAAAATTTAGTCCTAATAAAACTGTTTCAGGCTCAATAGGTTCATTTTGTTTTTCATTAATTACATCGATATTTATTTTATTATATATTTTAAACTTAAATGATATTGATTTTAAATTTATATTAATAATTTTATTTTTTTCTTTAGTGTCTCAAATTGGTGACATTGTAGTATCATTTTTTAAAAGGAAAAAAAAAATTAAAGATTCGGGCCGATTACTACCAGGTCATGGTGGTTTACTTGATAGAATTGACGGCATGATTTTTGTTATGCCAATAGCTGCATTTTTTAAATATCTTCAAATATATTAATGAAACAAAAAATAGCAATTCTTGGATCTACTGGGTCTATTGGAGTTAACACTCTAGAAATTATCAAAAGTAAAAAGAAAAATTACGATATAATATTACTCACCGCAAAAAGGAATTATAAGTTATTGGAACAACAGGTAAAAAGTTTTAGTGTAAAAAACATTGTACTTTATGATTATGGTAAATATCTACTTTTAAAAGAGAAATTTAAAAAAAAAAAAATTAATGTTTTTTCAGATTTTAAAAGCTTTAAATTACACAATAAAAATAAAAAAGTAGATTATACTATGTGTGCTATTTCTGGATTGCACGGACTAAAACCACTTTTAGAAGCTATTAGTATTAGTAAAAAAGTAGCAATAGCTAATAAAGAATCAATAATATGTGGCTGGAATTTAATTATTAAAAAGTTAAAAAAGTATAACACAAAGTTTGTGCCAGTAGACTCTGAACATTTTTCAATATGGAATTTAGTTAAGAATAATAAAAATGAAAAAATTAAAAAAATTATTATTACTGCATCAGGTGGACCTTTTTTAAAAATTGATAATTTAAAATTAAAAAAAATTAAAGTTAAAGATGCTATTAAACACCCTAATTGGAAAATGGGCAAAAAAATTTCAGTTGATTCATCAACCCTAATGAACAAAATATTTGAAGTTATTGAAGCCTATAAAATATTTAACTATGATTTTAATAAGTATGAAATATTTATTCATCCTCAATCGTATGTACATGCAATAGTTCAATTTAAAAATGGCCTTACAAAAATACTAATCCATGATACAGATATGAAAATCCCCATTGCTAATACATTAAATGAAAATAATAAAAACTTTTCTATTAATTCAAACAATGTTGATCCTAAAAAATTAAATAAAATTGAGTTTTTCTCTGTTGATAAAAAAAGATTTCCTGTAATTAACTTTTTAAAACTTATTCCAAAAAAAAATAGCTTGTATGAAACTGTTTTAATTAGCGCTAATGATACTTTGGTTGATCTTTTCCTGAAAAACAAAATAGAATATCTAGATATTTATAAAAACTTAAATAAAATACTTAAATTAAAAAATTTTGTTAAATTAAAAAAAAAACAACCAAAAAATGTTGATTCAATTTATAAAATTTATGAAATGGTTAGGTTGAAAACAATATCTTTAAGTGTATGATCATTCTCATACTATTATATATATATTAATTATGAATTTTATTTTTAAGATTTTTTTGATTTATTTCTTGTTTTTCAATTCAACTTTCGCAGAATTAATTAATAAAATTGAAATTGAAGGTAACAAAAGGATTACCAAAGAAACTATAAAAGCTTTTGCGAATATACAATTAAATAATGATTATAGTTCTGATGATGTGAACAACATTATAAAAATTCTTTATGATACTAATTTTTTTTCTAATATTGAAATATCCATAGATAAAAAAACTATGTTTATTGTCGTTGCTGAAAATCCTGTTATTCAAAATTTAGATATTAAAGGTGTTAAAAGTAAAAAAATTATTAACTTATTAAATGATAATTTTTTATTAAAAAGTAAAACAACATTTTCAGATTATTTATTAAAAAAAGATACATCAATGGTAAAATCTATATTAACCAGTGCTGGTTATTATTTTGTTGAACTAGAAGTCTTAAAGACTTTAAATGAAAATAATAGTGTTGATCTTATTTACAATATAACCTTGGGTGATAAATCCAAAATACATAAAATTGAATTTATTGGTAATAAATTTTTTAAAGATAGAACTTTAAAAAATATTATAACAAGTGAAGAAGATAAGTTTTGGAAAATAATCTCTGGTAAAAAATTTTTAAATGAAGAAAGAATATCATTAGATAAAAGATTGTTATCAAATTATTATAAAAATAAGGGATTTTATAATGTAAGTGTAGTTTCTAACCATGTTGTCTTTGATGAAGGAAAAGGTTTTCGTTTAAATTTTAATATTGAATCTGGTAAAAGATATAAATTTGGAAAAATAAATATGAAGATTTCTGACGATTTAGATAAGAAGTTTTTTTTAGATATTTCTAATAGTTTTTCAAAATTAAATGATAAATATTATTCTGTTAAAAAAATTAGTAAGATTTTAAATAAAATTGCATCTATATCTCTTTATAAAAATCTTGAATTTATAAATAGTAACGTAAAAGAAAAAATAAATGATGATAAAGTAGATGTTACTATTGAAATAACTCAATTAAAAAAATTTTATGTTGAGAGAGTTAATATATTGGGAAATAGTATTACAAAAGATAATGTAATTCGTAGCTCTATTCTGACTGATGAGGGTGATCCCTTTAATAATCTTCTATTAAATAAATCAATTAATAATATTAAATCTAAACGTTTGTTTTCAAAAGTTGAAAGTAAAGTATTTACAGGCTCTCAACCAGACTTAAAAATTATAGAAATTGAAGTTGAAGAAAAACCTACAGGGGAGCTTTCTGCAGGAGCAGGGGCGGGAACTTCAGGAACAAGTATAGGTTTTGGTGTCCGTGAAAACAACTGGCTTGGTAATGGTATTATGTTAGATGCTAATATAAAAATTTCCGATGAATCATTAAAAGGTAAATTTTCAATTACAAATCCAAATTATAATTACTCTGGTAATGCTATTACAACATCCCTTGAAAGTACAAATGTAGATAAATTATCTGATTATGGTTATAAAACTTCAAAAACAGGTTTCTTATTCAGTACAAGCTTTGAACAATATGAAGATTTTTATGTAGTGCCTCAAATTTCAATTTTTGGAGAAAAATTAGATACAAATACAACAGCAAGTTCTCAATTAAGAAAGCAAGATGGTAATTATTTTGATACAGACATTGAATATTCTTTAATCAAAGATAAAAGAAATCAAAAGTTTCAACCTACTGAAGGATATAGATATTCTTTTGTGCAAAAAATTCCTGTCATATCTGATGGTTCAACTTTTGTTCATGGCTTAGATGCTTCATCTTATTATACATTTAATGAAAATTTTATTGGTGCCTTTAGAATTTACTCAAGAGCAGCAAATGCTTTTTCTAGCGAAGATGATGTTAGAATTTCAGAAAGAATATATATACCCTCAAAATATTTAAGAGGTTTTGAATATGGCAAGATAGGACCAAAAGATGCTGGAGATTATGTTGGAGGAAATTATGCAGCAGCTGCTTCAGCAAGTGTTTCAATGCCTAATGCTTTTTCTGCTTTTCAAAACACCGAATTAAGTTGGTTTTTTGATGCAGGTAGTGTTTGGGCGGTAGATTATAATACTACACTTCCAGAATCTAGTACTCTTAGAACTTCAGTCGGTGTAGCTGTTGACTGGCTAACACCAGTAGGGCCATTTACCTTTTCTTATGCAGAAGCTTTATCAAAAGATGATACTGACGAAACTGAGTCAATAAGATTTAATATAGGTACAACGTTTTAATGAAATTTTTTATTATTTTTTTAATTTCTTTATCAACATTACTATTCAACACTAATTCTTATACCAATGAAACTATAGCCTATGTTGATATGAATAAAATATTAAATGAAAGTAAAGCTGGAGTTTCTATAAAGTCTAGCTTGGAAAAAGTACATAAATTGAATTTAGATAAGTTTAAAAATAAAGAAGAAGACTTTAAAAATAAAGAACAAAAACTTCTTTCAAAAAGAAACTTAATGAAAAAAGAAGAATTTGAATTAAAGATTAATGAATTACGAGAAAGTTATAAAAAATATCAAGAAGATAAAAAAAATAGATTGCAAGAAATTACTGTTAAAAGAAACAAAGGTACAGAAATAATATTAAAAAAGTTGCAAAATATTCTTGCAACTTATTCAAATGAAAATAATATTTCTGTAATCGTAGATAAAAGAAATATTATTATAGGTAAATCTGAGCTAGACATAACTGGGCCAGTAATATCCAAATTGGATAAAACCCTCCCTGTAGTAAAAATAGATTAAATAAATGCTTACATCACTAAATAAAGAAGACATAACAAAGCTTTTACCACATAGAGATCCTATGCTTTTAATTGACGAATTGTTAAATATTAAAAAATTGTTTTCTGCTACAGCAATTGTAAATGTTAAGAAAGATAGTTTTTTTGTTCAAGGACATTTCCCAGGTCAACCAGTAATGCCTGGCGTATTGATAGTTGAAGCATTTGGTCAAGCTGCTGCTGCACTTACAGCAGCAGGTATAGATAAATCTACATATGAAAATAAACTTGTTTTTTTAATGAGTATTGAAAAAGCTAGATTTAGAAATCCTGTTATCCCTGATTGTAAACTTGAATTAAATATAGAGGCAATAAGATCTCACGGTAGAGTTTGGAAATATAAAGGTGAAGCCTTTGTTGGTGATAAAAAAATGGCTGATGCTCAATGGTCTGCCACTATTGTTGATAGAAAATAATCAGTAACAATTTTTGATAAGTAATTAATCATAGTTTTGATAAAAAACTTTATTAATGATAAATTCATTTTTTATAAATAAGGGACCTTTCGAAATTAACAAACTTTTAAAGTTATCAAATATTGCAAATCACAATAACTTTAAAAAAATAAAAATCTTTGATATAAAAGATTTATCTACAGCAACAAAGAATAATATTACATTTTTTCATTCTAAAAAATATGAAAAACAAGCGTTTCAAACTAAAGCATCATTTTGCATTACTACCAATAATATTTCACATATTTTGCCCAGTAGTTGTAATAAAATTATTGTAGACAATGTTCTTATTGCTACAGCCAAAATAACAAAATTATTTTATCCAGAATCTGTGACTGATGATTTTGATTATAGTTGTAAGCCAATAGAAAAAACTTTATTTAAAAAAAAGGTCAAGTTTGGTAAAAATGTTTTAGTAGGAAAAAATGTTAAAATTGGAAAAAATTGTTTAATTGGTCATAATTCGATTTTAGAAAGCAATGTTGTCATTGGAAACAATTGTTCAATCGGATCTAATGTAATAATTCGAAATTCTGTTATTAATAATAATGTACATATACTTGATGGTTGTGTTATTGGAAAAAAAGGCTTTGGTTTTTTTCCTAATAAAGAAAAAAATTTTAGATACCCACACATTGGAATAGTAGTAATTAATGATAACACAGAAATAGGATGTAACTCGACAATTGATAGAGGTTCAATGTCAAATACTATAATTGGAAAAAATACCTATTTAGATAATCAAATTCATATAGCTCACAACAATAGAATTGGTGACAATTGTATTATTGCAGGTCAAGCTGGCTTTGCAGGAAGTTCAATACTAGGTAACAATGTTATGATAGGTGGTCAAGCGGGTATCTCAGGTCATTTAAAAATTGGTAATAATGTTAAAATAGCTGGAGGTAGCGGTGTTATAAAAAGTATTCCTAATAATTCTAGGGTAATGGGTTATCCTGCTAAAGACTTAAAACAATTTATTAAGGATAATAAATAAATGATTCATAAAACAGCAATTATTAATTCTAAGGCAAAAATATCTTCTAACGTAAAAATTGGTCCTTATTGTGTAATAGGTCCAGATGTAGAAATAGCTGATAATAATATTATTTATTCCCATGTTAATATTTCTGGAAATACAATAATTGGAGAAAATAATAAAATTTTTCCTTTTGCTTCAATAGGTAATGATCCTCAAGATTTAAAATACAGCGGGGAGAAAACAAGGCTTTTAATTGGAAATAATAATAAAATTAGAGAGTATGTAACTATTCATCCAGGCACAGTAGGAGGTGGAGGGTTAACTAAAATCGGAGATAACTGTTTATTTATGATTTCATCTCATATTGCTCATGATTGTAAACTTGGAAACAATATAATAATTGCAAACAATGTTCCATTAGGTGGACATGTTACAATTGAAAATAATGTAGTTATAGGAGGAAATTCTGCTGTTCAACAATTTACTAGAATTGGGGAAATGGCAATGATAGGTGGAATGACCGGTGTACTGCATGATGTTATTCCTTATGGTCTATCCATAGGTAATAGAAACTATTTACAAGGTCTTAATTTAATTGGATTAAGAAGAGCTAATTTTGAAAATAAGGATATTTTAGGT
>MDSV01239504.1_pt1 | contig 11067 bp, 13 predicted proteins | sample 810851 | NCBI WGS metagenome assembly MDSV01 (sample SAMN05326640, study PRJNA326480) | marine metagenome | isolation source: seawater | place: Atlantic Ocean: North East | collected 2012 | reverse complement strand
TTATCACAAATTTGTCTTATTTTCCGAGTTTAAATATATTTTTTAACTATGCAACTTAAATTCAATCGACAAAAAAGTTTAAAGGACTCATTGCTTCAAAAATTGCTTAAGTTAATAGTAATTGTTGGCATTTTTGTAATCGTTGTTTTTTTGTTAGAAAAAATTAATTTTTCTAAACCTAATAAAGAATTCAATACTGATATAACAAATGAAATTATCAGACTTAAGTAAGTTATTTTTTTTTTCTAATTATTTTAATAAACTTTAGCTCTTCGTATGCAGAAGAAGAAGTAGATATTTGGAAAAAAAATTCCTCTGACAAACAAAATGGAAACTTAGAAAAAAAAGAAAATAAATTACCAAGTCCATTAATCAATAAAAATAACATTACAACAAACAGCATTATTCAAGAACAAACTTCTACCGAAGAAAATAAAACGTTACTTTACGGTATTTGGGATCCAGATAAATATAATTTTGAGTTATCGATGTGGTCAAATACAGATGGTAAAAATATCCAAAAAACAATATCTCGTATAAACAAATTGGAACTATCTGAAACTGCTGAAAATATATTTCTTAATACATTATTTTCTTATTCTTACGCTCCAGAAAATTTAAGTGAAAAAGAATTTTTAGATATCAAAATTAATTGGCTTATAAAAAATAAAAAAGATAATCTTATAGAACAATTCTTGACTAAAAATATTGACTTTCCAAATAAAAATAAAATTATTCAATACCTAGTAGATAGAAATATTTCTAGTGCAAATATAAAAATTGGATGTGAAAAAGTAAATTTTATCGGAAAAGACATTAAAGATCCTTATCTAGAAAAATTCAAAATTTATTGTTTAATTTTCAATAATAAAAAAAGTCAGGCTCAACTTCTGCACGATATTTTAAAAGAGCAAAAACAATCTGATAAATTTTTTGATAATGCAATGAATTTCTTACTTGGTGTTTCAGAGAATAAAAATAAAAAAATTAAAGACGATAACTTATTAAATTTTTACTTATCAAGTGTGACATTCTCAAATTTTAAATATGAACCAAATGACAAAACTAAAAAAAGTATTTGGGAATACATGAACTCTGCAAACTTAATAACAATAGATGACATTACTGATAAAGAAAAAATTACAAATATTGAGATTGCCGCAAATAAAAATCAAGTAGACAAAAGTCAAGTATTCAAAATATACAGGCAGATTCCATTTGAATTAAACACTTTAATAAATGCTCAAACCGTTTATCAATCACTAGAAAAAATTGAAAGTAGAGCACTAATATATCAAAAATTTTTATTATCTGATAATATTCAAAATAAACTAGACCTACTTTTTTTATTAAAAGACCTTTTCAAAAAAGATAATTTATCTAATATTTATACAAAATTTTTAAGCGATAGACTCCTAGAATTTAAATTATCTGAAATTCCAGAAGATTACCTTGGTATTGTGGAGAAGAATATTGTTTCTGATAAAAGTTTAAATCAACAAAAGATTAAATTTGATGATAAAACATTACACAGATCAAAATTAATAAGATATTTTTATGAAAAAGATTATCCAATTAAAAAAACTCAAAAAGAATTAGATAGCGTTTACAAAAAAATAAAAAGAAATAAAAATTACTTTTATTCTGCTAAAGATATAGCTGTTTTAGAGGCCTTAGAAAATGATGGAATAATAATTCCAAAAGAAATTAATCATAGAAACTTATCAGAGAGTTATAATATCCCTGGTAGTTTAAATGAATTAGCTGAGAAAGGTGAAAAAGGTTATTTAGCTCTGAAGATCGTTGAGATTATTGGTGAAGATGAAGTCAGCAATCTTGATTCTGAAACAATTTATTTCATTTCAAATTTATTAAATAAATTAAATTTGAAAGAATTTAGAAATGAAATTCTTGCTACAGCGCTACCTTTGAGAATATAATTACTTTTAATTAAAATGGCAAAAAAACAAATATTAACGATACCAGATCCGTTGTTAAGAAAAGTCTCTGAACCGGTAATTGCATTTAATGCCGAATTAAAAAACTTAATGGACGATATGTTAGAAACAATGTATGCAGCTCCAGGAATAGGGTTAGCTGCAGTTCAAGTTGGTATATTAAAAAGAATTATTGTAATTGATTTAGCGAAGGAAGGTGAAAAAAAGACCCCTTTATTTATTGTAAATCCAAAAATTACCTCAAAATCAAAAGAATTAATCTCTTACGAGGAGGGCTGTTTATCAATTCCCAATCAGTTTGCGGAAGTTAAGAGATCTAGTTCATGTAAGTTGAATTTTTTAGATTACGATGGCAAAGAAAAAGAACTAAGCGCTGATGGTCTTTTAGCTACATGTATACAACATGAAATTGATCATTTGAACGGTATATTATTTATAGATCACTTGTCAAAACTCAAAAAAGATTTAATTTTAAAAAAAACTAAAAAACAAAAAAAAGAAATTGATAGGGTAATAGTTTAACTTCAAGAATCGAATGTCATTAAAAATTGTTTTTATGGGAACGTCGGAGTTCTCAATACCAACTTTGGAAATCTTAAATAATTCAAAACATAAAGTTGTTTGCGTTTATACTCAACCACCAAAAAAAAAATCAAGGGGTCAAAAAATATTAAAAACCGCTGTGCATACATTTTCTGAAAATGAGGGAATAAGCGTTAAAACAAATAAGCTAAACGATAAAAAAGAGTACGAAGATTTTATGTTATTAAATCCAGATCTTGTGGTCGTAGTAGCCTATGGTCAGATAATTCCTGATATATTTTTTAAAAATTCCAATTTAACTTTTTTGAACCTACATGCATCATTACTTCCAAAATTTAGAGGGGCCGCACCAATTGAAAGAGCGATCCTTAATAAAGAAACTGAAACAGGAATTTCAATTATGAAAATAGAAAAAAAGCTTGACGCTGGACCCTTTATGAAACAAATCAAAGTTAAAATAGATAAAGAAACAACAAGTGGAAAATTAATAAAAAAATTATCAGTTATCGGTGCTGAAGCTCTTTTAGAGTCAATTGAATTAATATCATCAGGCAAAGCAGTCTATAATAAACAAAATGAGAGAGATGCGACTTATGCAAAAAAAATAGAAAAAATAGAGACAAAGATAAATTGGAAAGATACAGCTGAAGATATTATTGCTAAAATCAATGCCTTTAATCCTAAACCAGGTGCATGGTTTTTATATAAAAACGAAAGAATTAAAATACTAAAAGCTGCAGAAAGTAAAAAAAAAGGTAAAGAAGGGGAAATTCTCGACAATAAATTAACCGTGGGTTGCTCTGTAAATGCAATACAAATTTTAAGAATTCAAAAAGAAGGTAAAAGAGATATGGATGTTGCAGAATTCTTAAAAGGTAACAATTTAAAGAAAGGAATTAAACTTAATTGAAATCAAACTATCAAATTATAATAGAATATGACGGTACGAATTATAATGGATGGCAATATCAAAAAAATGGATCATCTATTCAAAGAGAAATAGGAAAAGCTATAAAAAAATTGTTAAAAAAAAACATTAGAATAATAGGCTCTGGTAGAACTGACACAGGGGTACATGCAATAGGTCAATCTGCAAACTTTATTTGTGATAAATTAGAAAACGAGAAAAAATTTTTAGGATCTTTAAACCATTTCTTGAGTAAAAAAAACATAACAATAAATTCAATAAAACGGAAAAAAATTAATTTTCATTCAAGATTTGATGCTAAAAAAAGAACCTACAAATATATGATTATTAATAGAAATAATTTTTTAGTGCTAGATAAGAATAGAGCTTGGTTAGTTAAAAAAAAATTGAATATTAAATTAATGAAAAAAGCTGCAAAACTATTTTTAGGTACACACAATTTTAATGCTTTTAGATCTTCATCTTGTGGAGCAAAATCACCAATTAAAACTATTGAAAAGTCAACAATTATAAAAAAAGGAGATAAAATTTTAATAATTTTCTCTTCAAGGTCTTTTTTACAACAACAAGTGAGATCAATGGTGGGCTGTTTAAAATTCATTGGTGAAGGAAAGTGGAGCATCAATGATTTAAAAAACTTATTAAAAACCAAAAAAAGATCATTATGTGCTCCACCAGCACCACCAAGTGGATTATATCTTTATAAAGTTACTTATTAGGAGACTTTTTCTTTTTTAGTTTTTTTATTCTCCATCTTGATTGGGAGTTAACAATATATCCTACACATTTTTTTGCACCGCATCTGCAAGGAAAATCTTTATAATCTTTATCAAAACTAAATCCATAATCATAAGTAAGTTCATCATTTTTTTTTATGTCTTTAATAGAATAAATCCACAACTTAAGACCGGCGCCATCAACTTCACAATTAGGATCGCATGAGTGATTTATAAGTCTAGCCGTATTATATTTAAAATCACCATCTAAGTCGTACCTCTTATTTAAATTAAATAAATAAATAGCTTTATCATTATCAAATTTTGGATTGGTTTCTGTTTCTTTAACCGAGATAACTTTTCCTTTGTATTCTATAATTTTGGTATCTTTTTTAATATTCGCAGCAGCATATAATCCTCTATTATCAATTTTAGATTTTTTTATCTTATATAGTTTTTTCATAATTAGAACTCTATTAATGCCTTAATATGTTCCTCAGTACTTTCTGCCAGAGCATTTAAATTATAACCGCCTTCAAGAATAGAAACTATATTCCCTTTGCAATAATCTTTTGAAGCTATTAATGTTCTTTTAGTGATTTCAAAATAATCTTGAGATTTTAAATTTATATTTGATAGAGGATCATCTTTATGCGCGTCAAATCCAGCAGAAAAAAATATAAATTCTGGTTGAAATTCATTTAATTTTTTTAACACATGTTCATATGCATCAAAATACTCATCAGAATTAGTTCCTGCAGGTAAGGGTATATTAAATATATTATTATGTGACCCTTTCTCATGACTTGCTCCAGTCCCAGGAAAATGAGGGTATTGGTGTGTAGAAATATATAAAACTTTTTCATTTGAATAAAAAATGTTTTGAGTTCCATTACCATGATGAACATCGAAGTCTATAATAGCCACTCTTTGTAAATTATATTTATCAATCAAGTAATTTGCTCCTACAGCTACATTATTATAAATACAAAATCCCATGGCCTTATCGTATTCAGCATGATGTCCCGGAGGTCTTACTGCACAAAAAACATTTTTAAATTTTTTATTTTTTACCAAGTCAACTGCAGTTATGATTGAGGAAACCGCATCATAAGAAGCCTCTTTGCTTCCAGGAGAAATTACCGTATCTCCATCTAAAAAAAACTTCCCCTTTCTCGGAAAAGCTTTTTTAACTTCATCAATGTAAACACTATTATGTGTTTTTGTTAGATAAGTTTCATCAAATTTTTTAGGCTCACGCCACTCAAGATTAGAAAAACCTCTTTTTTTTATTCGCTCTAAAATTGATTGTATTCGATATCTATTTTCTGGATGTCCATCTCCAGTATCATGGTTAAATGAGCTTTTAGCTGATATAAAACCGGTCTTCACTTAAAAAACTCTTGCAAAAAGTTGAAATATATTTTTTTTAAATTACTTAAATCTTTTAAAGAAACACACTCATCTATTTTATGCATTGTTTTGTTAACTAAGCCAAACTCTAGACAAGGGGCAATTTTTTTTATAAACCTCGCATCAGATGTCCCTCCTGTTGTGGAGAAAACTGGATTTACTTTTGTTATTTTCTTAATTATTTTCTTTGCCAATAAAATATTTTTTCCCGGCTTAGTTATAAACGACTCACCATTTTCTAAATAGCTGATTTTAAAACCACATTTATTTTTTTTAGAAATTTTATTGATAATTGTATTAATTTTTCTCTTTAGTTTTGATGCAGTTTGAAGATTATTATATCTCACGTTAAACTGTGTTTTTGCTGACGATGGAATTACATTGTGTGCTTTATTTTCAACAAAAAGACTTGTAAATTCCAAGTTTGAAGGTTGGAAATTTTTATTTCCTTTATCTAATTTTTTCCTTTTGAGCTCAGAGCAAATTTTTACCAATGTATTTATAGGGTTGTTAGATAAGTGTGGGTAAGCTATGTGACCTTGGGTACCAAATATTTCTAATTCAGCTGTTAGACTTCCCCTTCTACCGATTTTTATCATCTCTCCCAATTTTTTGGGGTTAGTAGGCTCCCCAACAATACAAAAATTTATTTTTTCTTTTTTTTTTTTTAAATAATCGACAACTTTTTTTGTACCATTAGTAGCGTATCCTTCTTCATCTCCGGTAATTAAAAAACTAATGGATCCTTTGAAATTTCTATTTTTTTTTAAATAATGGCTGACTGCAGAGACAAAACAAGCAATTGAACTTTTCATATCATTTGCCCCTCTTCCTATTAAATATCCTTTCTTAACTTGTGGTTTAAAAGGATTTACAGTCCAATCACTATAATTTCCTGGAGGTACCACGTCTGTGTGTCCTGCGTAACATAAATTTGGTTGTTTTTTCCCAAATCTAGCATAAAGATTTTTAATCGGTTTTCCTTTGCCTTTTTTAAATTCAAGTATTTTACAATTAAACCCTAAAGATTTTAGTTTTTTACTCAAAAATTTTATTGCTCCAGCATCTACGGGAGTAATACTTGGAAATTTTATTAGATCTTTGGATAAAGTTAGTTCGTCTATTACTCGCATTTAATCTCTTAATAAATCATTAATTGAAGTTTTACTTCTAGTTTTTTCATCCACTTTTTTTACAATAACCGCACAATATAAGTTTGGGCCATTTGGATTTTTTTTGTTTGGCAAGCTTCCAGGCACTACAACTGAATAAGCCGGAACTTTACCATAGGAAATCTCACCAGTTGATCTATCAACGATTTTAGTTGATGCGCCTATATAAACACCCATTGAAATAACAGCTCCTTTTTCAACTAGAACTCCCTCTGCTATCTCTGATCTGGCGCCAATAAAACAATTATCTTCAATTATAACAGGTCCTGCCTGCAAAGGTTCTAATACACCTCCTATGCCGGCACCACCTGATACATGACAATTTTTTCCTACTTGAGCACATGAACCAACAGAAGCCCAAGTATCAATCATTGTTCCCTCGTCGACGTAAGCTCCTAAATTAACAAAACATGGCATAAGGACGACATTTTTAGCAATATAAGAACCTCTTCTAACAACTCCATTTGGAACGTGTCTATAGCCAGCTTTTTTCCAATCACTTTCATTCCAGCTAACTGATTTTCCAGGAACTTTATCATACCAAGTAGTATAAGGTCCTTTAGACATTGTCATTTTGTTTGTTCTGAAGCTTAATAAAATAGCTTTTTTAACCCATTGATTAACAGACCATTTTCCATTTTTTTTCTCTGCTACGCGTATCGTCCCTTGATCTGTTAGATTGATAGTCTGATTGATAGCATCTAAAATTTCTTGATCCGAAGACTCAGATATATTCTGTCTATCCTCAAATGCAGTATTAATTATCTTTTCAAGCTCATCCATTTTCATTTATCTCCTTTAAAAATTTAGATAATTTTTCCGTTTTATAGTTTATAAAACTTGAGTTTGAAAACTCAGCAGCCCATGGCTCGTCATTTATTATCCAAACTGTTTTCATACCTAGTTCGTAAGCGGGTTTTAAATTTCGTGCAATATCTTCAATGAATATACAATATTGTGGCTCAATTTTGTATTTTTCTATAATTTTTTTATAAGTTACCATAGACGGCTTGGGTATAAAGTCTGCACAAACTATATCAAAAATATCATCAAAATGTCTTTCAATTCCAAGCCTTTTAGTTACATTTTTAGCATGAGCTGTGGATCCATTTGTAAATATTATCTTTTTTCCTTTAATTTTTTCAATTTCCTCGTCTAGTTGCTTATCTTCTTTTAAAAAATTTAAGTCTATATCATGAACAAATTCCAAAAATTCATTAGCATCAATCTTATGATTTTTAATCATACCATTAAGTGTTGTATTGTATTCTATAAAATAATTTTTCTGAATTTTTTTTGCTTCTTCTTTACTTATATTTAATTTTGAAGAAATATATTGTGTCATTTTTTTATCAACTTGATCAAATACTTTTGTAGCTCCTGAGTAGAGAGTATTATCTAAATCAAAAAGCCAAAATTTTATATCTTTTAATTCCTTCATTTTCTTATTAACGTTCCTGCACCTTTATCTGAAAATATCTCATCTAAAATTGAATGAGGTTTTCTACCATCGAGTATGACCACTCCCCTAACTCCATTTTCAACTGCATCAATACAGTTTTTTATTTTGGGTATCATCCCACCTTGTACAATTTTTAATTTTACTAAATTCTCGATATCAAAAGGTTTAATTTCTGATATCAAATTTTTTCTATCATCGTAAACACCTTCCACATTTGTCATCAACAAAAGCCTTCTTGACTTAAGCTTTTTTGCTATGGCACTAGCAGCCGTATCACCATTAATATTGTATGTATTTTTATCTTTATCAATACCTAAAGGAGCTATCACGGGTATTTGTTTTTTATTAATAATTTTTATTAAAAATTCTGTATTAATACTATTTGGAATACCAACAAAACCAAGTTCTTCATTGTCTGGTATGACGCTGATTATATTATTTAATTTCGAAGTGATAGAAATTGCTTGCGCACCTTCTTTTTTTAATGAATTTACAATGTCTATATTAAAATCTATTAATACTTCTTCAACAATTGAAATTACCTTTTCATCAGTTACTCTTAATCCATTTATAAATTTTGTTTGTATATTTTCTTTCTTCAATTTCCTCTCGATTCGTGGGCCGCCCCCATGAACAACTATAATTGATAGGCCTAATTTATTTAAAACACTTATGTCCTCAATAAAATTATTAAAAATATTTCTATCAATTAAAACGTTACCACCATATTTTATTACTATAATTTCTTTTTTATATTTATCGATATATTTTTGAACACCCTTAATATCCGGAGCATTTTTGGGCCAAAATTTTTTTATTGAGTCTAAACTTTTTTCCTCAGACATTTAATTAGTTTTAACTTTTGTATTTCTCATTATCACCCATTGCTGAGCTATTGTAAGTATATTATTTACTGTCCAATAAACAACCAAGCCAGATGGAAAAGGTGCCAAAATAATTGTTAAAAATAATGGGAAGAAAGCAAATATTTTTGCTTGTATTGGATCTGCCGGGGCAGGGTTAAGCTTTTGCTGCACGTACATTGAAAGCCCCATTAGTATTGGCCATATACCAATAATCAAAAATCCTGGAGGATCCCACGGTATTAGCCCAAATAAATTAAATATAGTCGTTGGATCTTTAGCTGATAAATCTTGTATCCATCCAAAAAAAGGCTGGTGTCTCATTTCTAAGGAGATAAATAACATTTTATAAATCGCGAAGAAAAAAGGTATTTGTATTAAAATTGGCAAACAACCTGATGCAGGATTAATCTTTTCTTTTCTGTATAATGCCATCATTTCTTGTTGTAATTTTACTTTGTCATCTTTATGAAGCTCTTTAAGTCTTGTCATCTCTGGTTGTACGGCTTTCATTTTAGCCATTGATCTGAACGAGTAATTAGCAAGTGGAAAAAATACAACTCTTATTGCTAAAGTTATTAAAACAATTGCTATTCCAAAATTGCCAGATAACTTAAATAAATAGTCAATTACAAAAAATAGTGGTTTTGTAAAAAAGTAAAACCAACCCCAATCAATAGTAAGATCAAATTTTTCTATGTTTTCACTTTCGGCATATCCGTCTACTGTTTCTACTTCCTTTGCAGCAACAAATAGTCTTACCTCATTTCCCGATGTACTTTTTGGATTAATAGTAACTGGTGAATTTAATATATAGTTTGCTCTAAAATTATCTTTATAAAGAAATGTAGATTTAAAATTTTTATCTTTTGGAGGAACAATAGCTGTTACCCAGTATTTATCTGTAATACCAAGCCAACCATTGTCTGAATTTCTTACAATTTTTTTATCTTTAATATCATCATAGTCATCCTCCTTTAACTCCCCATCAAACACTCCTATAAAACCTTCATGTAAAATGTAAAAACCCATCACATCGTCAGGTTTTTTATTCCTTGTTATCTGAGAATATGGATAGAGATTTATTTTTGAAGCAGTGTTGTTTTTAACTTCCTGTTTTATTTTAAATAAATATTTATCATCTAGCTTAATAATTTTTTTGAAAATTAATCCTTTTCCATTGTTCCACTCTAGAACTACATCACTTTTTTCACTTAACACTCTATTTCCTTTTACCTGCCACAAAGAATCTACACCAGGAACTTCAACTTCGTTACCAACACTTGCCCATCCTGATTCTATATAATATCCATCGTCAATTTCTTTAGGATTCAAAAAAACAACTTTGTCGTCGGATTCTAAATCTTTTCTATAATTCTTAAACGACAAGTCATCAAATATTGCACCTTTCAATGAAATGGATCCTTTAACCTTATCATTTTCAATGATGACCCTATCCACTTCACTTAGAGCATCTTTTCTAGAAATTTTTTTTACAATATTTTCTTGATTAATGTTTGGTGTTATATCACTTTGGATATTATTTTGATTAGTTTGAGCATTATTAAGTGTTTGATTTTCTTTTACTTGTCTTGGCGTTTCAAAAAAAGCACCCCAGAAAAGAAGAACTGCCATTGATAAAGCGATCGCTACAAAAACGTTTTTATTATCCATTTTTTACATTCCTTTTTTTTGGAACTAAATCTAACCCAGAACTACCACCCAAATATTTAAACGGATGACATTTTCCTATTCTTTTTAAACCATAAAAAATACCTTTAAAAAAACCAAACTCTATTAAGCATTCAATAAAATAATCTGAACATGATGGTAAAAATCTACATCTATTTCCCAATAATGGAGAACAAAAATATTTATAAATTTTTATAAAAAAAATAGCAGCGTTAATAAAGATTTTATTCATTTAATTAAATTTTTTAAAACTTTTCTGCATTTCTAAAAATATTTTATCGTATTTTTCCGTATAAGATTTTGTTTTACAAATTATTATA
>MDSV01142773.1_pt1 | contig 11067 bp, 7 predicted proteins | sample 810851 | NCBI WGS metagenome assembly MDSV01 (sample SAMN05326640, study PRJNA326480) | marine metagenome | isolation source: seawater | place: Atlantic Ocean: North East | collected 2012 | reverse complement strand
TCTGTCTTCTCAAAGTCCACTGCTCTTCCTCCTTCAAGTCTTCGAAAATGTTGGTGTTCTAACTCTCTCTCTCTCTCTCTCTTATTTTATTAAATAAAAAACAGTCTTGAGCTCGAGAAGAATGAGCAACGACAGCAACGCGTTGAGAATGTCATCTTCTGCCTCTGTTAGTCACCAAAAGAAAACGTCGTTTAAAGTTCAAGCGATTAATCCGAGATCGGATGCCCCAGACGCGGGCAAAGGCCAACGCGTGATGATTATCGGCGGCGATGGTTACTGTGGATGGGCGACGGCTTTGCACTTGTCCCAGAGAGGCTACGAAGTCTCCATCGTTGATAACCTGTGCAGACGTCAATTCGATGATCAGCTCGGTTTCAACTCTTTGACACCGATTAAATCTATCCACGAAAGAGTTCGCAAGTGGGAAGAAGTTTCCGGGAGAAAGATTGAGTTGTTCGTCGGCGACGTGTGTGACTACGAGTTTTTAGGCGCAACGTTTGAGAAATTCAACCCGACCGCGGCGGTGCACTTTGGCGAACAGCGTTCTGCGCCTTACTCAATGATGGATAGATCCCGTGCCGTTTTTACGCAAACGAACAACGTTATGGGTACCATTAACGTCTTGTACGCGATTAAAGAGTTTGCGCCGGATTGCCACTTGGTCAAGCTCGGCACGATGGGTGAATACGGTACTCCGAATATCGACATTGAGGAAGGTTACTTGACCATCACGCACAACGGGAGAACGGATACCTTGCCTTACCCGAAACAAGGTGGTTCTTTCTACCACTTGTCGAAATGCCACGACTCTGCGAACATGTTGTTTTGCACGCGAGCGTGGAACTTGCGATGCACAGATATTAACCAGGGGGTCGTGTATGGTATCGCGACCGACGAAACGATGATGCACCCCGATTTGATCAACAGATTAGATTACGACGCCGTATTTGGCACTGCGTTGAACAGATTTTGCATCCAAGCCGCGGTTGGTCATCCGATGACGGTGTACGGTAAGGGTGGACAAACGAGAGGTTTCTTGAACATTCGTGATACCGTGAGATGCATCCAAATCGCCGTTGATAACCCAGCAGAACCAGGGAAGATGCCAATCTACAACCAGTTTACGCAGCAATTTTCTGTCAATGAGCTCGCTGGTTTAATCACCGAAGCCGGTAAGAAGTTAGGATTGAATCCGGAAGTTATTAGCGTCCCGAACCCGAGAACCGAAGCAGAAGAGCACTACTACAACGCGAAAAACTCCAACTTGAGGGACTTGGGATTAGAACCGACTTTGTTGGGCGATGAATTGCTTGATACGCTCATGAAAACAGTGATTGATTACAAGGATAGAGTTGACCAGAGATTAATCATGCCAGGTGTGAACTGGAAGGAATCGCAAAGCGTCGCGAAGAATATCACCAAGTAAAGTAAACGAATAATAATAATCTACGTACGTAAATACAAACTAAAAATTTCGAATGATTGGCTCGACGTTTACTCGCATTTTCTCGTACGCTTTCTTCTTCGCCTCCCATACGCTCTTCACGCACTCGTCTAACGACATCCACTTCATCTGCGTGAATTCCGCCGGTTCGCCGTCCAACCCTTCCAAGTTTACAAACTCCATAGGATCGACGGACGTTTTACATCGAAATACCGCAAACTCTAACCGTTGTCCCGCCAATCCTTTCTTCTCCAACCAACCACCAGCGCTGTACGCGTACGCGTCGTCATTCTCTAAAACAGTAACCAATTCTACCTGAATATTGTTTTTATTTTTAGCGGAATCTAAGGATATCCCAGTCTCTTCATACAACTCTCTCGTTGCCGCCTCGGCCGTGGTTTCTTTCGGTTCCATCCCACCTTGGGGCAAATTCCAGGACCCACTCTTCCCGGCGCGTTCGCCTACTAATACTTGCGAACCAGAGTCGTTGAAGACTATTGCACACGCGCACTTGCGATATCTTTTACCGTTCACAATAGCAGTCTTTTCTGGGTCATACTCTTTTCCATTTGCGTCGCTGGTTTTGTCCTCTTTCGGCTGTTTCTTTTTGTTTCCTTTCGATGCTTCTGCTATTGTTGATGACATTCTTCTTCTTCTTCTTCTTCTTGTTCTGCTGCTGCTTCCGTTGTTGTTGTTATTATTATTATTATTATTATTATTATTATTATTATTATTAAGGAAAACGGCGCGATATAACGTCGAAACGGGGCTTATTCGTTTGTTCAGGGACGATGACGTCGATGTTGCTGCTATGCGAGAATACGAAGAGGAGAGCTTAACGAGCGACCCGCCGTGCTGCCAAAACATACCGATTTTCTCACGAAAAAATGTTGGGGTTGGTCGTTTTTTTTGTCATTTGTGGGACAAAAGAAACTGCTTTCCAAAAAAAAAATAGAAAAGCGATCGATCGATCGATCGTCATCGGATCGAACAACCGCATTATATAAAGATAGAAAGAAAACAAACATGAGCTCTTTTTCTTCTTCCAATACTAAATATTCGCTCAAAGCGTTGATTGCAACATTCGCGCTTGTCTTTGCGGCCATTTCTATCGGCATTAACGGCGTGGTCGAAGCGAAGAAAGGACCAAAAATCACCAACACCGTTTATTTCGATGTCTCCATCGGAGGCAAAGACGTCGGGAGAATTACCATGGGTTTGTACGGCGCCACGGTACCAAAAACGGTCGAAAATTTCCGAGCGTTAGCGACCGGCGAAAAAGGCTACGGCTACGAAGGATCGACTTTTCACAGAGTGATCAAAGACTTTATGATCCAAGGTGGTGATTTCACCAAAGGCGATGGCACGGGAGGCAAGTCTATTTACGGCGAAAAGTTCGCAGATGAAAACTTCAAGTTGAAGCACACCGGACCAGGGACGTTGTCCATGGCTAATGCCGGACCAAACACGAACGGGTCGCAGTTTTTCATTTGTACCGTTGTCACCTCTTGGTTGGACGGTCGACACGTCGTTTTTGGAAGAGTCACGGATGGGATGGACGTCGTTCGTAAAATCGAAGCGTTGAATGGTACGCCACCGAGCGAAACTGTCACGATCACAAAGTCCGGCGAATTGCCAATGGACGCGCACGTGCAAGACGAAATTTAATGCGTTACTACTAGTAGTAGTATTATTGTTCTTTTAATATTATATGTCTGCGAGGCGCGTACAAAAACAAACTCGAATCTTTACTATAGTTAATAATTTAATTAGCCGTAAATATATATAGTATTATAACAAGCTGTATTAGTTTTTTGCACACTATGATCGCTTATTCCCAGTTGGCCGCGGTGAGTTCAGCCAAGTCGACGACTCTTTGGGAGTAGCCCCACTCGTTGTCATACCAAGCGACAACCTTCAACATGTCGTCACCGATAACCATCGTCAAAGCAGAGTCGATGGTCGTGGATTGGTCGGTGCATCTGAAATCAACAGAGACCAACGGTTCGTCGCAGACGGACAAAATGCCCTTCAACGGACCTTCAGCTTGCTCACGGAACGCCGCGTTCACTTCCTCGGCGGTGACCTTCTTGGAGGTTTGGATGACCAAATCGACAACAGAAACATTCGGGGTTGGGACTCTCAAAGCGATACCGTTCAATTTACCCTTCAATTCCGGCAAGACCAAGGCGACAGCCTTGGCGGCACCAGTGGAGGTCGGCACAATGTTCAAAGCCGCGGCTCTCGCGCGTCTCAAATCTCTGTGCGAGGCGTCCAAAATCTTTTGGTCACCAGTGTACGAGTGCGTGGTGGTCATCAAACCCTTGACCAAACCGAACTTGTCGTTTAAGACCTTGACGAACGGTGCCAAGCCGTTGGTCGTGCAAGAAGCGTTGGAAATGATCTTGTCCGAGTTCTTGTATTGGTCAGCGTTCACGCCCAAAACGTACGTCGGGATGTCGTCGCCCTTCGCCGGGGCAGTGATGAGAACCTTCTTGGCACCCGCGGTTAAGTGCTTGGAGGCACCCGGGGTGTCAATAAAGACACCGGTACCTTCAATGACGATGTCGACGCCCATTTTTTTCCACGGCAATTGCAACGGATCTCTGGAAGAGACGATTTCGATTTTCTTGCCATCGACAGAGATGTGCGTGTCGTCAACAATCTGGACGTCGGCTTCGAACGTGCCCAAAACGGAATCGTACTTGACCAAGTGCGAGGCTTGTTTGACACCGCCGGAGTCGTTGATGGCAACAACATCGAGCATGGTGTCACTGCCTCTGCCGTGCCAGCATCTCAAAAAGTTACGGCCGATACGACCAAAGCCGTTGATAGCAACTTTGCATTTTTTGCCCTTAGCTTCGATAGTGTTGCTGACAGATGCCTGAGATAGAAAAGAAGAGGAGAATCAAAACATGTGAGTGATTGTGTTACCGCTGTGAAACAATATTGTAATAGTGCATAGAATCGATCGTTTCGCGTGCGCGTTTCACAGTGGATGAGAAAAGAAACAACACCAATAAAAGAATATCCACAAGGACCAAAACATCCTTTATTTGGGCTTTTTCCCCTTCTCGCAAGGAAAAAGAGAGACGGATAACGAGACTCCGATTAACAAAAACATACCTTGGCGACGGTCTTGTTCTTGAACTGACCAGCAGCCTTGGCGAACTGCGTGAGTTGGGTAGTCTATAATCGTGTGAGAAGAGAGTTTGAGGTTAGTTTTCGCGTTTTATATTTCGCGTGAGCGATAAACGAGTGGAATTCATTCGCGCGCGCGCATTACCCATCTCGATTACTAACTCGCGGGAAATTTCCTTTTTTTGTCACCTCTCGATTGATTTGATTTGATTAGCGACGAAGAAAAATAAACCGCGTCGGAAACGCGCGCGAGAAAACCACCGACGCGAATCGGAGACTCGCGTAGAAAGTGTAGAGACGCGTGGTTAACATACCTTGGCGGCGGAAAAAGTAGCCATTATGTGCGGAATAAAGTGAGGATTTGGTGGGTCGTCACGAAGAGACAAAAAAATAAGTGTTACCAACAAGAGAGAGAGAGAAACAGTTCGCTTCGTGGCTTTTTGGCAGCCTTTCTTTTTCGGCCTCAAGATTTTTATCAGACGTCAGAGAAGATTTTTCATCTCTTTTTTTTTCAATTTTTTTTTGAACAAGTCCACAATGTCCAATGTCCAAACGAAACGTCTCGTCGGTTCTTCGACCCTTTTTCGGAGGAAAATACCTAAAGACGTCACGTCTACGTCAGACTCCACCCAAGAAGGGCGCAACCACGACTACATAAAATAATAATAAATAATAACAACAATAAGAGTAGTAAGTAGTCGCTGTCTTTGTGCACGGAAGGTAACGAAATTACTCTGCGCGTGTTAGGTAAAGCGCTGGCTCTGTCTGCTGCGCCATGCATCCTCCGTCCTCCACTTCACCCAATCTTGGAGGAGCAGGAGGAGGAGGAGCAGGAGGAGGAGGAAGGGAATTGTTAACGTCAGCATCTCAGTCAAGAGGAAATTATGTCGCGAATGCCCCGCAAACTTCCTCTCCGCGAATGATGGGAACAGAAAGAACGACGACGAGGAGGAATAACAACACTAGTAGAACGCCTTTGATCCACGTCTTAGTCGTGGACGACGAGAGAATATGTCGCACGATCACGTCACAGGTACTGAGGAAATGTGGATACCGGGTGACGACGTGTGCGAGCGGCGCCGAAGCCATCGAGTTGTTGCGTCAAGGCACGGAATTCAACTTATTGCTGACGGATGTGATGATGCCCGATATCGACGGGCCAAAGTTACTCCAGCATGTTCGACACCACTCACAGTTTTCGCAGCTACCCGTCATCATGATGTCTGCCAATCAACATTCGGAAATTGTCTTTGAGTGCGTGCGAAGCGGCGCGGATGATTATTTACTTAAACCAGTCACGATGAAACAAGTGAAATTTCTATGGCAGCACGTTTGGAGGAAGCAATACTCTGCAGCCCCGCAGATGGTTCCAAGACTGAACGAGTACGGTGAAGAGCTAGATGAAGATAACGAAGACGACGGGATTGGTATGCTCGGTAAAGAAGAAATGTTCCAAGGCGTGCCGAATGTCCCGAGACGTGTAAACTCAGAATCTGATCTTTTGACGAATAATAATGGTAATAGCTGCAACAACGTTAACAATTTGATGAACAACACTATCACCATCAAGAACAGCATCAAGAACAACAACAAAAATGGTCATCGTAAATCGCTTTCGCGAGACTCTTCGAGAGAAAACTTCTTATCGATGCTTCCACCCAAAAAAAGTATCGACGACAACAGTAAAGAGAAAAGCCCTCCGAATGCTGCTACCGCTACAGCTGCTGCTACCACAAAGAATGCGACAAAAATTATGAAGGATGTGAACGATAGGAAGAATAAGAATGACAATGTAAGCGCGTCCCGTAATCTCTGTGCGGAAGCAAGAAGAGTCGAGAACGCTGATGCTGAGGATCCGATAGAGCTGGATGGCACGCACACGAGAAAACGATGTAATAAGACCGTAGAAACAGAAAACGCGCGAACAGTTAAAGAAGAATCTGAGTTGGTGTCCAGAGATGAAAATGCAAAGACAGGGAGACGATTGATTGAAAATTCTTCTCTGGCGAAAAAGTCTTCGTCGAGATATTATGGAGGATCGTCCGGCGCGCATCGCTCTTCACCATCCTCATTTAGCAGCCACGATGATAGTAACTTTGCTTTAGTGTCACCCATACAAGGCTTGGAGAAGTCGTTTTCGTTCGTCTCCTTTAGAAATTGGCTCGATTCAAACGCATTCAGAACGATGAGTGACGAAACGAAATTTTACGTTTTGGCTAGAACTGCAGCAATTCTTGCTAACGATCACGAACGTGGCTTCTGCTCCGGTGGCGTTAATCCATCTAAGCTATTGATTTCTCCGCAAGGGGATATTAAGTCTTTGGATGAAGAGAAGGTGAATATTAAAACTAAAAATGGTAGAATGACTAGAGGATCGAAACAACAGCAACAAAAACAACAACCAGTAATGCAACGTCACGAAGTTTTGTACGAAACACTTCCGAGTGAAAATGAACTCCCAAACACGATCAAATCGGAATTGGTTTCTCTCGGCGCTCTCGTGTCCGAAATGTTTTGGAAAGATATGTTCGATGCCGGATCGAGTTCTGGGAATCCGCGTGCCTGGTTTAACGAAAAAGAAATCACGCACATCGATGATTTACACCCGGAAATGGCGGAAACCTTCAGAAAATTGATATCGAGAGATCCACGCAATCGGATATCGGCTCAATCTGTTCAAGATATCGCGATGAAACAACTGAAAATTCTACGAGATGGCAAGCCATCATCCCCTACGATGCCTTCGAAAGGTTCACTGGCCGACCGTGAGTTGAACGTGGATTCTGAGAGAAAGGCAAATGAGTTGAAAACAATCATGGACGTTCTTAGATCGATTGAAAAAACGCGAGAACGTGAGTACGAAAAGACAGAGCGGGAATTGAACGTTTTAATGGCGCTCTCAAAATTACTCCCACAACACTCCGTCAGAATGCAAGAAAATGATGGTCGTAACAACGTAAAAAGAAAGCGTGGGGATGGCAACAACAGTAACAATAACAATAATCATACTTCTTCAGATGTTGCCGGCACAAACAACAACGAGAAGTGGGCGAGGCAATCTCTGGAGCCACAACACGTTCTTGATCATGTCCCATTTGACGACTTGCCGAAAATTGTATTTGAATCCTTGGAAGAAACATTATTCCAAGCGTATGCGAAATCGTGTAAAAGTCACGCGCTTCAACTAGCGCGCGGTGGTTTTAGTGACGAGTACAACACCGGTCGCGCAGGACCCATGAAAGACGACGAAAAATGGATCTCAAACATGATCAGACGCACAAGAGTCGAAGAACAGCTGACGGATGATTTGAAAGAATTTGGTAGCTGCTTAACTCGTGTTACGCGAAAATGGCGATTTCGAGTCGTTGCTAGGCTTGGTTGTGGAGATTTAGTCGGTGGTTCGAGCGATATGGTATGCTCTACCGCGTGGAATCGTGACGGCGACTTGATCGCAACGGCGGGCATTTCGAAGCGATTGTGTATTTATGAAGTTGCCTCCGTCATGCAGTTGGGAAATGCCGTGCACTGTCCAGCTATGGAACTCTCTACGAGCTCAAAGTTGTCGTCAATTAGTTTCAATCCGTACGTGAAGCCAGTCATGGCGTCTGCGACGTACGATGGTGCGATGCAAATCTGGGATGTTCAGAAAGGTATCGAAACCATGCGATTAAAGAATCACACCAAACGCGTCTGGTCGACTGAATTTTCTCCGATTGATCCAACTCGTCTGTTATCAGCCTCGGACGATAGCACGACTCGAGTCTGGTCAATCACACAAAAACGAGAGTGCATGGTGATTAATGATCCGAATCAAGCAAACATATGCTCGGTAAACTCCTCTCGCATGGACTCGAATTTGATTGCTGTGGGATCAGCGGATCACAAAGTACACGTTTACGATCTCCGAAACGCAGTGAAACCAACCTTGACGCTAGAAACACACAAAAAGGCAGTCTCGTACGTGAAATGGATGGGGAACGAGCTCGTTTCGGCATCTACAGACTCTTTACTCAGGCTATGGGATGTGAAAGGACCGCGAGGAGTTTGTCTTCGCACGTACACCGGACACGTGAACGAGAAAAATTTTGTCGGTCTCAGCGTCACGAGCGATGGTAGAATCGCGTGTGGATCTGAGGATAACACAGTCCGAATGTACGCAAAATTTGCACCGTTACCAGTCGCCGGACATTCATTCATGCGCATGACTCCCGGTTGTGGATTGAGAGAGGGAGGTCCCACGGCTGGTTTATGCGGCGGCATCAAACCTGTACTCACGAACGACAAGGGCGCGTTCGTCACGAGCGTCGCATGGTCTCCAGATGGCCAGCGATTGTTAGCGTCTAATTCGCGTGGTAACTTGAAGATATTTGAGTTGGATTAAGTATCTAATCGCAGTGAGAATTAACCAATACTATTACTAACACAAACTAAAAATCAATTGTATTTGTATTTACAATAAAATACAAAGTAGTACTGTAGAAATTTTGCTAAAGATGTACTCGTTTAATACGGTCGATCGCGACGATAATGTCCCCCTCCGCCACCTCTGCCGCCGCCACCACCACCTCTATTGTAATTTCCGTAACCTCCACTTCGACCGCCACCTTGGCCTCGGCCCCAACCGCCACCTCTGTTGCCGCCACCGTACGAACCTCTCCCACCATAAGTACTACTTCCTCGACCACCACCGTAGTGCCTGTTATTATTATTATTATTATTGTTGTTGTTATCTCTGCTAAAATCATCCTCTTCTCTTTTCTTCTTCGTCGCTAAGGAAACACTAATCTTCTTTCCTTTGAATTCATACCCATCGTAAAACCCGGGCGCGGATTGCGCAGCCATTGGATCATCGTAGGTGATCGTGCACTCGTCTTTTTTCTCTCCAGTGGTCTCGTCTGTGTATATTTTTACCGCCCAAGGCCACTGATCGGGGAATCCCGTGCGTTGACGCACTCTCGAAATCATCCCGATACCGCCGAATAATTCTCTCAAATCGTCCGAAGTCGTCGTCTCTGGGTCGAATCCTTTGACGAAAATTCGATTGTTTGTCGGATCGTCCACGCCGTCTAGCAACCATCCCGCCGCGGCTTTCTTCTCCTCGTCTTTCACTCTTTGTGATTTCGGTAAATCGCATCGTTTACAGGTTTTTCTCCACGCGAAGTTTGTGTTTGAACACGAGTCGCACTGCCAAGACCCATCTTCGGACAATTTTTTGTGTGGTTTGTTGTTGTTTTGATTGTCGATTTTGTTGTGCCTGTTGTACTTGTTGTTGTATCCTTCTTCTTCGTCAACACAACCGGTGCCAAAGCGCAAAGGCGCGTCCTCTTCGGGAGGTGGGGGAGGAGGTGGAACGTCGTCGTCGACGACGACGACGTCGTCTTTTGATGGTGCCATAGCTTTTTTGGTGTGTGTGTGAGTGTGGAAAAAGGAGAGAGAAGTTTCCTAAAAGAAGTCTTTCTCCTCTCTCGCCTCGTCTCGCCTCGTCTCGTCTCGTCTCGTCTCTTTTAAAAAATTCACTTGACGAGAGGATATGACATTCCGATTTTGAGAGAGGGAAAGAAAAGAGGCGTCTGACGTCTCCCAACCACAAACGCAAGCATAAAAGCGCTCTCGACGGTGATTACTTAAAAAAAAAATCCATTACGAGTACTTATAAAAGCGCGCGCGTTTGGATAACACACGCAGCAACAAACACGAAACAAACACATCGAACGTTACTTCTTCTATTTCAAAGAACGCGGTTACAAACTAGAAATAACGATGAGCAATATTTTATTGGGCATGGGTAACCCCCTCTTAGACATCTCCGCCGTCGTCGAACAAGACATCCTTGACAAGTACGACTTACAACTCAACAACGCGATCTTAGCCGAGGAAAAGCACAACCCGTTGTATAAAGAAATGGTGGACAAATACCCGGTGGAATATATCGCCGGGGGTGCTACGCAGAACTCTATTCGCGTGTGCCAGTGGATGTTGAAGACGAAAGGTGCGACGACCTTTATCGGATGCATCGGTGAGGATGATTTTGGCACCCAGATGACTAACGCGTGCCAAGCGGATGGCGTGACGACAAAGTACATGATCGACAAATCGACGCCGACTGGGACGTGTGGGGTTTTGGTGAAAGATGGCGAGCGATCTTTAATTGCTGCGTTGAACGCGGCAAACAACTACAAATTCGAACACTTGCAAGAAGCAGAAAACTGGAAGATTGTTGAAGACGCTAAGTTTTATTACAGCGCCGGCTTTTTCTTGACGGTGTCGCCAGATTCCATGATGGCGGTGGCGAAACACTCCGCGGAAAACAATAAGTGCTACATGATGAACTTGTCTGCGCCATTCTTGATGCAAGTGCCGCCATTCTTGGAGGCGATGATGAATACGTTACCGTACGTCGACGTCTTGTTTGGAAACGAATCCGAAGCGGTCACCTTTGCCGAATCTCAAAAGTGGGAAGGCATCACGGACGTTGCCGAGAT
>MDSV01185683.1_pt1 | contig 11068 bp, 11 predicted proteins | sample 810851 | NCBI WGS metagenome assembly MDSV01 (sample SAMN05326640, study PRJNA326480) | marine metagenome | isolation source: seawater | place: Atlantic Ocean: North East | collected 2012 | reverse complement strand
CGAGACAATTAAGATTTGGTCCTGATTTGGTGTGGGTTGAAACCTTGGATTATTCTTTTGAAAAAAATTCAAAAGAACGTTTTCTAAATGCCATAGAATCTTACTGGCCTAATATTGATGGAGAAAAACTGCAACCTGACTATGTAGGAATAAGGCCTAAAATATTTTCGTCGAAAATTAAAAATCACGACTTCAATATTTCTTTTCCTTCTGATCATCAATTAAATGGTTTTTACAATTTACAGGGGATCGAAAGTCCAGGACTGACATCTTCTCTTGCAATTGCGGATTATGTATCGGAAAAATTTTCTTAGGTAGGAAAAAATGACTTATAAAAACATTACTATAGTTGGAGCTGGATATGTTGGCACATCTTATGCAACTCTTCTGGGTCAAACTTCACAAGTTCGTGTAGTTGACATTGATCAAAAGAAAATAAATCTTATTGAGCAAGGAAAGTCACCAATTGAAGACGATTTGATAAAAGATTTCTTGGATAGTGGTAAATCCAAATTTAAAGGTATTATGAACTTACGGGAAAGTTTCGGATCAACAGATTTATATTTACTGGCTCTACCAACAAACTATGATGAAGAAAAAAATTATTTCAACACGAAAATACTGGAAGATGTACTGAAGCTCATAACAAAAGAAGATCCGAATATTCCGATTCTTATTAAATCTACGGTTCCTGTTGGATTTACAGATAGAATCATAATGGAGATAAATAATAATAATATAATTTTTTCACCTGAATTTCTTCGAGAAGGTAAAGCTCTTCATGACAATATTTATCCTTCAAGGATAGTTTTTGGTAGTACATCTGAGGAGGCTCATAAAATTGCAAACTTTCTATCAAGCTTCACACAAAATAATCCTAATATCTTATACATGTCCTCAAAAGAGGCTGAATCAGTCAAGTTATTTGCGAATTCTTATCTAGCTCTCCGTGTTTCATTTTTTAATGAGTTAGACACATATGCTCTTTCTAATGGTATTGATTCAAGAAAAGTTATAGAAGCAGTTTGTGCTGACGAAAGAATTGGAGATGGTTATAACAACCCATCATTTGGATATGGTGGTTATTGTCTACCTAAGGATAGTAAACAACTTTTAGCCAATTATAAATTAGTACCTCAAAAGATAATCAGCGCAATAGTTGAAGCTAATTCAGCTCGGAAGGACGCGATTGCTGCAGATATAATCTCAAAAAATATCAAAACATTAGGTGTATTTAGGTTAGTTATGAAAGAGGGGTCAGATAATATTCGTGATTCATCTATTCAGGGGGTAATAAAGAGAATAAAGGCAAAAGGTATTGAAGTTATTATTTATGAACCATACATCTCAGAAGGCACTTTTTTTAATTCGAAAGTATATAAAAATTTGGATGATTTCAAAAAGGATTCATCATTGATTGTTACAAATCGGATGCATCCAGATCTCTTGGATGTTGAACGAAAGATTTATACACGTGATTTATTTAATCAAAACTAATAAGAATGGTTTTCATCGACATAGTAATTTTAACCCTGAATGAAGAGGCTTATTTAGAACAATGTATTGATTCTGTTTTGAACTTTTCTTTACCTCCAGATACAGACATAACAATATATATAGCTGATGGAGGTTCAACTGACAAAACATTAGAGATAATACAAACATATATCGATTCAAATCATCCAATTATTTTGATTAACAATAGGCATAGAATCCAATCTGCAGGTATGAATGAGGCAATAAAGCAAGGCAAAGGAGACTATGTTCTAAGATTAGATGCTCATTCAATTTTCGATACAGATTATTTAAAAAAATGCTTTGAAACCTCAATTAGGACTGATGCAGATAATGTGGGAGGTGTATTAAAAACAATGCCAGGGTCTGACGGCCTTGGGGCTAAAATTGTACAATACATTACCTCGCATCCATTCGGTGTTGGAAATTCAAATTTTCGTATCGGTTCTATTGAAGGTAATGTGGACACTGTACCATTTGGATTCTTTAAAAAATCTATTTTCAATAAGATAGGAGGTTTTGATGAAAGACTGCTTCGAGCACAAGATTATGAGTTAAATAAAAGAATAATTAAAAATGGAGGCATTGTTTGGTTAAATCCTGAAATTAAAGCAAAGTACTTCAATCAGCCCAGTTTCTCAAAATTTTTCAAGAAAATTTTGTTCTTGGAAGCTCCATATAATGCCTATATGTGGTATCTGGCTCCTTATACATTTTCTTTGAGACATTCTATTACAGCATTCTTCACCTTAGGTTTGATTGGAGGACTTTTTCTAAGCTTTTATTCAAATATTATTTTTATAATTTTTTTTCTTGTTATGGCAATATATTTTTGCCTGGGTCTAATGTCTTCAATCCAGATTTCTTTTGAAAATAAAGACCCAGCTCAAATCATTATCCTTCCTTTTTGTTTCTTCATCTTCCATACATTTCATGGTTTCGGAGTTTTGTATGGTATTGTTAGTGCACCATTCAAAGACTTTTCAGTAAAAGGGACTTGATTTATTTCTTTTTTAAAACAATTACGAACTTAAAAGCTGATTTCTTGCACTTTAAAATTTTATCAATTTTATCAGATAGGCTTTGAGTAAATGAGATATTAGGAAATAAGGCCAATACCCATGACATTGAACCAAAAAATCTCTTTTCCAAACAAATAAATTCTTGCTCCAGTTCGCCAATCTTGTTAATTGTAGGCATGTTTTTGAGGGTACTTTTAGATCTTCCTCCTATTAAAAAGGCAATTAATCTTCTCACTCTGTAAATTGGATTATTATTTAAAGAATCTACGCATATAAAAAGACCTCCTTTTTTCAAAGTTCTATGAACTTCTTGCTTGACCAGTGTCACATCTCCATAACTCATGGAGCCAGCTGAAAAAATTATATCGAACGTACCATCTTGGAAAGGCAGGTTTTCCATATCTGCTTCCTTATATTCAATATTATTGAAATTTTCATGCCTCTTTGAAGAAACTTCTAAAGATATGGTTGAAATATCTGAAGCAATTACACTTCTTACTCTATTCGCTACTTGCCCTGTAAAATTTCCAGTTCCAGAACCAATTTCTAGTGCAATCGAGCCCTCTGACACATAACTTTCAATGCATTCTTCAAAAAATTCGTAAGGGCTTTTTAGATAATATTTTAGGAAAGAAGAATAAGATTTGTTCTTACCCCATATTTCATTTTGGACTTGTTCGCTATTTTTCTGTAATTTCATAGCAGAAAGATCGTATCTCTTTTTTTCAATAAGCTTATCTTTTGTTTTCATTTCCTTTTAGTTCAGTCTTCTTTTTAATCATTTTACTCAATATTAAAAATGATTTGATCATGTTTTAAATATTTATATTTCTTTTAAAAGAAATTAATTTAGTAACCATGTTAAATATTCTTTAGAATAGACATTCTAAAAAGTTATCCTCATTAAAATGCAAAAAATACCTTTTTTTAATTACCCTAAAATTTTTCAACAAAGAAAACAACTTTATATGGACACACTAGATGATGTTTTAAGTAGAGGTGCTTTTATTATGCAAAGAGATCTAGAAAATTTCGAGAAAAATTTAGCCAATAAAACCGGCTCATCCTTTGCTTTAGGTGTAGCTGATGGCACTATGGCGCTTTTAATGTCTTTGATGGCTTGTGGTATAAAAAGGGGAGATGAAGTAATTGTTCCTGCTCATACTTTTATAGCTAGTGCTGCAGCAATACACCATGTAGGAGCAAAGCCAGTATTGGTAGATTGTGGAGATGATCATTTGATAGATTTTAACTCTGCGAAAAATGCAATTACTAACAAAACAAGAGCAATTATGCCAGTGCAACTAAATGGAAGAGTCGCTAAAATGGATTCTATATTGGAGCTCGCTGATAGTGAAAATTTAATTATTGTTGAAGACTCTTGCCAAAGTTTGGGAGCTAGTTACAAAAATAGGCAAGCAGGTACTTTTGGAAAGGCAGGAACATTTAGCTTTTTTCCTGCAAAAACTTTAGGTTGTTTCGGAGATGGTGGGGCAATAATAACTAATGACGAAGAAATAGCTGAAAAATTAAAGATAATCAGAGATCATGGGAGAGACTCCTCTGATGGCAAAGTGAAATTATATGGATTTAATGGCAGATTAGATAACATTCATGCAGCTATTTTGGATAAGAAGTTAGAATTTTATGACCAAGACATAAATAGAAGGAGAGAAATTGCAACAATTTATCAGGAAAATCTAAATGACTTAGATGTCCTTAAACTTCCACCAGCACCAAATAGTGATCCCGATCATTATGATGTTTATCAAAATTATGAGATCGAAGCTATAAATAGAGATTCCTTGAGAGAATTTTTATCAGATAATGGGATTGGGACGATATTACAATGGGGAGGGTATACAATAAATAATTTTGAAGATCTTGGTTTCAATCAAAAACTAAAAGAAACGGATTTAATGAGATCTAGATTCCTGATGCTCCCCATGCATCCTCTCCTGACTGATGAGGAAGTTTTGTATATTTGTGAAACAATCAAAGAGTTTTATCACTAAGAAAAATGAATAAAAAGAAAGTAAATGTAAGCGCAGGACTAAGAACATCCGCAGAGTCGCAGGAAGCATCCCTTAATAAGGAGTGGTTTTTGAAGAATTCTAGCTCTTGGGAATCAAAAATGGAGAATTTTCCTAAATATGTAAGAAGACAAAATCTTACTAGATTCATGGTTTTGTACGAAATATTTAAAAAAGTTATTGATATCAAAGGCTCTGTGATTGAGTGTGGTGTGAATAATGGATATGGTGTAATGACGTGGTCAAAACTCTCTGCAATCCTTGAGCCTGTTAACCTCACGAGGAAAATTTACGGTTTTGATACTTTTCAAGGTTTCCCCGGTGTCTCAGATGAAGACTTATCTGAATCCAGTGATCATGTAAAAAAAGGGGATTTGGCGGTAGATTCATATGATGAGATAAAAGGTCTCTCCAAAATCCATGACTCAACAAGATTTCTGGGCCATATACCCAAATTAGAACTAGTAAAAGGGGATGCAATAAAAACTATACCTCAGTTTGTAGAAGATAATCCTCACCTTGTTGTAAGTTTGCTTTATCTAGATTTCGATTTATATGAACCGACAAAAGTAGCTTTAGAATATTTTTTTCCAAGGATGCCTAAAGGTTCTGTGATTGCTTTTGATGAGTTAGATAATCCTCTTTGGCCAGGTGAAACTAAAGCTATGCTGGAGTTTTTTGAAGAAAAAAAATTAAAGATCGAAAGGTTCTCTTTTGATCCTTACGTCGGTTATGCTGTCATTGATTGACTAATGTTTAAGAATATAGATACTTCTGAGTTAGCAAAAAAAATTCGCCTTCATGCTATCAATATGACAATGTTGGGAGGTAGTTCTCATGTTGGTTCAGTACTTTCTATGGCAGATATTTTAGCTGTGTTATATGGAAAGATACTTAAAATTAATCCTAAAGATTCTAATTGGAAAGATAGAGATAAATTCATCTTAAGTAAAGGTCATGCCGGTGCCGGTGTATATGCTGTGCTTGCAGAGCTAGGTTTTTTTCCCGTAGATCTTTTAAAAAATCATTATAAAAATGGCTCAATCTTTAGTGGTCATGTTTCACATAGGGGAGTTCCTGGTGTAGAACTTTCCACTGGTTCGTTAGGTCATGGACTTGGAGTAGCATGTGGTCTAGCTTACGCATCAAAATTAGATCGTAAGGAGAAAAAGGTATATGTATTGCTCTCAGATGGAGAATGTGATGAGGGTTCTAATTGGGAGGCAATACTTTTTTCCTCTCATCATAAGCTAAAAAATTTAGTCGCAATTGTTGATTACAATAAAATTCAGAGTCTTGCCAGTGTAGAAGAGACTTTAAATCTTGAGCCCTTTGTTGAAAAATGGGAAGCATTTGGTTGGAAAGTTATTGATATAGATGGTCATAATCATCAGGAAATAGAAAAAGCATTAATGGTAAATTCTGAAAAGCCCAAATGTATTATTTGTAATACGATTAAGGGAAAGGGGGTCTCTTTCATGGAAAATAATGTTCTCTGGCATTATAGATCGCCAAAAGGAGAAGAATATGAAAGAGCAGTGAAGGAATTAAATAATGCGTGATGCTTTTATTGAAGAATTAACGGATATAGCCGCCGAAGACCCAAATTTAATACTTATAACAGGAGATTTGGGATTCGGAGTCTTTGACGATTTTTCAAAAAATTTTCCTAATCAATTTCTAAATGTCGGTGTTGCAGAACAGAATATGACTATGGTTGCTGCAGGTATGGCTATGGAGGGGAAGAAAGTTTTTACTTATTCTATTGGTAATTTTCCTACACTTAGATGCCTAGAACAAATTAGAAATGATATTTGTTACCATGATTTGAATGTGACTATTGTTTCAATAGGCGGCGGCTTTTCTTATGGTCAATTAGGAATGTCGCATCATGCTACAGAAGATTTAAGTATCATGAGAGCTTTACCCAATTTACTTGTAACTGCTCCATCCTCTATTTTAGAAGTAAAAAGGTTAACTCAAGAATTGTACGAATCATCTAGCCCTTCATACCTGAGACTGGATAAGTCCCATGCCAAAGGTCCCAAAAAAGCTAGTAGTATTCAACTTGGCAAAGCCTTGAAAATCAGAGAAGGCAAAGACTTAACTATCATTTCCTGTGGCGGTATACTTCATGAAGCTATAATAGCTGCCGATCTTCTCGAGAAAGAGGGCTTTGATTTGCGAATATTGAGCATGCATACTATTAAGCCTCTAGATCATTACTCAATTGATGAAGCTGTTAAAGAAACAGGAGGCATTATTACTTTAGAAGAAAATAATATCCTTGGAGGATTAGGAAGCGCTGTTGCTGAATACTGCCTTACTTCAAATCAGATACCAAATTTTTTTCATAGAATTGGTATCAAAGATGAGTACTCTTCTGTTGTCGGAGATCAAAATTTCTTGAGAGATTATTACAAATTAGGTTCATTTGAAATCGTTAGAGCTATCAAAAGTCTATTACAGAAATAATGAAACGTTTATTTGATATATTTTTTTCTGTATTAGGTTTAATTGTTTTCTTACCTATTTTGATAACCTTTTGTTTTTTGATCTGGCTTCAAGATTTTCATAGTCCGTTTTATAAAGCTGTGAGAGTAGGCAAACACAATAGGCAGTTTACTATGTACAAACTTAGAACCATGAGAGTTAATGCAGACCAAACAGGCGTGGAGTCAACTTCTAGTGATGATAATAGAATAACTTCCCTAGGTAAGTTTATCAGGCTGATCAAAATGGATGAATTAAGCCAATTGTTGAATGTCCTCAAAGGGGATATGAGCTTAGTAGGGCCACGACCAAATACCATAAAAGGAGTATCAGTTTATTCTCAAGATGAGTTCAATTTATTATCTGCAAAGCCTGGAATCACAGATATATCTTCAATAGTTTTCTCTGATGAAGGTTCTATATTAGCTGGTGAAGAGAATCCTGACCTAGCTTATGACCAAATTATAAGACCATGGAAAAGTAAATTAGGTCTCTTATATATTAACAATCAGAATCTTCTTTTAGATTTGAAGTTGATTATGTTTACCATTTTGGCAATTTTTAAAAAGAAACTTGCCTTGTTTTTTCTTAACAGGGTTCTAATAAAATTAACCGATGACAATGAGTTGATTGAGGTTGCTAAAAGAGAACATAATTTGTCAAATCCATTGACCTAAGTCAATAAATATTTTTTTGCATTACCTATTGAAATACTAGTTGTGTAATAGTTTTATTGAAGGTTAATATTGAACTAACAAATTTTTACTCTTTAAATATTTTGAATCTTAAATCATCCTTACTATCAACATCTAGATTAAATAAGCAATTAATAGCAGCACTAGCAGATTTTATTTCAGTTTTACTGTCTACTTTCATAGCAATTGAGTTGAGTAAGGTTAGCTATGATCAGTTAAACATGAACGAAACAGCAAGATTATTATGGATGCCTTTTTTCTCCATCTTCATTTTCTATATATTTGGTGTTTATAGGACTGTTTTACGATATATAGACTTTTCTCTAATCTTCTTGCTACTTAAAGCAATCATTACAGTTTTTTTGGTAACAGTTACCGCTAGATATTTATTAATAGATATTTTAGGGTTAATTCTTATTTCTAATGACGAGTTATTAGTCAGTTTACAAGGTTGGTTAATTGGCTGCCTTATGTCTATTATCCTCATAATTGGGTCTAGGATAACTGCCAATCATTTTCTGTCTGATAATATTTCATCAAGTAAAGTTGCCATTTACGGAGCAGGTTCTGCAGGCATTCAACTTGCGGGAGCACTCACAGTAAGTTCGGAAATGCAACCAGTAGCATATATTGATGATGATCTTGCTCTGCAAAATACAATTATTGGAGGATTAAAAGTTTATGGTCTGGAAAACTTGGAATTTTTGATAAATAAAAAAAGAGTTAATGAAGTCTTAATTGCAATGCCATCAGTCTCTCGAGGAAAACTTAAAAACATATTACGACATATAGAACTTCTATCAGTAAAAGTAAGGATCCTCCCAGGACTTGCCGAACTAGCGCAAGGAAAAGTTCTGGTGTCAGATCTAAAATCCATTGAAATTTCCGACTTACTCGGCAGGTCGGAAGCTGAACCTAATCAAGATTTAATAGATAAAAATATAAAAGACAAAGTTGTTTTGGTCACTGGAGCAGGAGGATCAATTGGTTCAGAGATTTCTAAACAAGTTATAAGAAATAACCCCTCAAAGATTATCCTGTTCGACTCAAATGAATTTGCACTTTACCAGATTAATGAAGATCTTATATTGGAAAATGATCGCCCGAACATATATCCAATTTTAGGCAATATTACTAACAAGAAAAGAATGAAAGAGATTTGTAGAGTTTTTAAGGTCGATACTATTTATCATGCCGCTGCATATAAACATGTGCCTTTAGTGGAAGAAAATCCTTTTGAAGGTGCATTTAACAATGTAATTGGAACTAAAATATGTGCAGAGGCTGCTGCAGAATCTGGAGTAGAAACTTTTGTTCTAGTTTCAACTGACAAAGCAGTTCGACCAACGAATATTATGGGAGCTACGAAAAGATTTGCAGAGCTGATACTACAATCATTTTCAGAATCTCATAAAAATTTTAATCAAATTAAAATGATCATGGTTAGATTTGGAAATGTAGTTGGCTCTTCAGGTTCTGCTATTCCATTATTTCAACAACAAATAGAAGAAGGAGGTCCTGTAACGGTAACTGACCCTGAGGTAACAAGATATTTCATGTCTATACCTGAGGCGGCAGAGTTAGTAATTCAGGCAGGTGCTTTGGGACAGGGTGGAGATGTTTTTGTTTTAGATATGGGAGAACCGCTTAAAATTTATGAGTTAGCAAAGAAATTAATTAAACTTAGTGGAATGGAAGTCAAAGATGAAAATAATTTAGAAGGTGATATAGAAATAATATTCACAGGATTAAGGCCAGGCGAGAAACTATATGAGGAACTATTAATTGGTAACAATGTAAGCGCAACAGAACATAAACAAATATTTAGAGCAAAAGAAGATTTTCTACCACTCGAAGAATTGTCCATGCATCTTGAAGCTTTGGAAGAGGCAGAAAAAAAAGGTGATGTTTCAAGTCTTATTGCTATTTTAAAGCAAGTAGTTTCTGGATTTACTCCTGCAGAAGAAATAGGTGATATCGTTTACCGGCAAAATCATTAAATCATATTAGAGACTTGTATACCTATATTGACTCAATTGAAGATTTAGCTTGTTTAAATGATGAATTTTTACAAAAATCTTATCTGGGTGTTGATACCGAATTTCGAAGAACAACTAAAGATAATATGAGACTAGCCTTACTTCAGGTGAATGATGAAGAAGAAATTTATATCATTGATGCTATTAAAATTAGAGACCCAGGACAGCATGCAAGTTTTTTATTTTCTGACTCAGTTGTCAAAATATTGCACTCTTGCAAAGAAGATTTAGAAGCTATTTTTGCCTGGACAAACAAAGAGTTAGTAAATATTTTTGATACTCAAATTGCCAATTCCTTTTTGGGTGGAGAATATACAATTGGTTATCAGGGCTTGGTAGAACAAGAGTTGGGTATAGTTTTAGATAAAAATGAAACCCGATCTAATTGGATAAGAAGGCCTTTATCCGACTCTCAGCTTAAATATGCTGCTTTAGACGTAGAATATTTAATACATCTTTATAAATTTCAAAAAGAAGAACTATCGAAATCAAATAAATTGATATGGCTCGAACAAGATATTCAAAGACTTTTGAAACTGACATTTGATCCACCAAAATCATTTCAGGAACTTGAAAGATCTATGAGCAGAGCCCAAGAAGCAGAACTTCTTCAAAGATTTAATAGCATTGTGGATACAATTTCATATCAAGAAGAAATTAACCCCACTTTGTTTTTCTCAAAAAAGTTACAAAAAGATTTTCTTAGGTTAGTCTTAAATAAAGGCCTAGATACAGCATGTGAAGAAATAACTGCCTGGAGAAGTAATCTGATACGATATAGTTTACTTAACCTTCTCAAATAGAAGAATGTTTTGGTCTATATATATCGTAACCTCAATTTTCTTAAGTGCAATTTTTTGTCTACTATCAAAGAAATATAGTATCCAAGTATTTATTCTTCTTCTTGCAATCTTCATAACACCTACTCAAATAGAAGTTCAAAATACAGATTATGCACCTTCTTTATTTACTTTTTTCTTTGACTTTGTTTTTGAACAAAGCATTTCATTAAGATCTTTGAGGCCATTAGTAATAACTGTACCCATAGTAATATTCTTATTAACTATTTATGCAATAATCAAAAGAAAATTCTTTTAGCCCTAAGACTTTTTAGGTTAACTATTCCAATAGCATTTTTTCCCTTTAACATTCCAGCAGACTCGCCAGGATTAAAAATTAAAGTATTATTTTTTACTTCATTTCTGTATCTATGAGTATGCCCATGTAAGATAAGATCCACTCCTGGATTTTTTAGAATAAATGAATCAATG
>MDSV01019394.1_pt1 | contig 11068 bp, 10 predicted proteins | sample 810851 | NCBI WGS metagenome assembly MDSV01 (sample SAMN05326640, study PRJNA326480) | marine metagenome | isolation source: seawater | place: Atlantic Ocean: North East | collected 2012 | reverse complement strand
TCAGCTTGAATTTTGGCAGAAAGAGACTTTTGACATAGGTTTAATTGATCGGGAACTAGAGCTCTCGGCAAACATTGGGATGAACACCCATAGAGTTTTTTTGCACGATTTACTTTGGGAGCAAGATTCTCTTGGCTTTATTCAAAGAATAGATCAATATCTGTCTCTTTCAGATAAGTACGGTATCAAAACCATGTTGGTTTTCTTTGATGATGTCTGGCATCCTCAACCCCTATTGGGCAAACAACCAGAGCCTCTACCATTTGTTCATAACTCAGGCTGGGTTCAATCACCTGGAGCAAAACTTCTCAGGGATACCATTAACCATTACAAATTAGAATCTTATGTCAAAGGTATTGTTCGGCACTTTGCCAACGACCAAAGAGTTTTGATATGGGATTTATACAATGAGCCGGGACAATTGGGAATTGCTTCTCATGAAATTTCTAAAGAGAGAACCCAAGAGCTTTACAATAAAAATGGAGTTAAAATTACTGATGAAAATTACCCATCCTATAATTTGAATCAAATCGACGATAAAAGGGATAAACAACACTATACACTTCAATTGCTTAAAAAAGCAGTTCAATGGATTCGCTCGGTTAATCCTTCCCAACCCATCACCACAGGAATATGGGAGTGGACATCAGAGTGGGATGACTTTGATGCCTTATCAGACTTAAATCAATTCATTTTGAGTAGTTCAGATATCATTTCATTTCACGAATATGGCAACAAGGCAATGGGAATCAAGAGAATTGGTCAATTGACTGATTACAATAGACCATTGATGTGTACCGAGTTTCTTAATAGAGGAAATAACACAAGTGGTTGGGTTGAGAGTGAAGGTAACACCTTTTACGCCTATTTACCTCTATTCAAAAAACACAGAGTGGCTGCATATAACTGGGGATTTGTTTCAGGAAAAACAAATACGATTTACCCTTGGAAAAGTTGGGACTCTACTTTTTCTAATCCACCCGCTCAATGGCATCATGATATATTTGATGAAAATCTCGAACCCTTTTCAAAGAAGGAAGTAGAATTTATTAAACAAACCATCTCGAGCATGAATAAAAATTAGAGATAACATTTTAGAATATGAAAAACTTGACTTTATTTTTAAAATTTGGTTTTATATTTTGCTTTTGCTTTCATTCAAAAGTAAGTACTCAAGAAGTATCACATCAACTTGAATTAAGTTCATTTTTTTCTGACCATATGGTGCTTCAACAAAAAAAAGGTGTAGTATTTTGGGGGAAATCCAATCCAAACAATCGAATAATCGTTACTGGTAGTTGGGGGGAAACTAATTCAATTATAGCTGATAATAGAGGGAATTGGGAGCTTAAACTTTTAACCCCTCCCGCTGGAGGTCCTTATGAGGTAGAGGTTAAAAGTTCAGAAAAAACAATCAAATATAGAGATGTTTTAATAGGAGAAGTCTGGCTTGCATCTGGGCAATCGAATATGGGAATGATATTAAATCCTTGTGAAAATTGTATCGAAAATCAGGAGGAAGAAATTAAAAATGCAAATTACAATAATCTAAGATTTTTTAGTGTTCTAGAAGATTTAACAGGTGAAAGTCTTAAAAATCAAAAGTGGGTAAAAACAACTCCTAAAAATGCATCAAAATTTAGTGCAGCTGCTTATTTTTTTGCCAGAGAGTTACACCTAAAATTAAATGTCCCAATTGGAATAATAAGTTCAAGCTGGGGAGGAACTAATATCAAGTCTTGGATTAGCAACAAAAAATTAAAAGAACTTGGACCAACTAAGAATATAGTACCAAAAAATATTGATGATGATTTAGTCAAAATTGAAAGGTTAAGGTATAACGATTCGATTGCTGAACTCAACAAAAAAGAACTAGGGCTTATAACATATGATTTGCCAAAACCCTATTTTCTATGGAATGAGAAAATTGTATGGAACATTGATTTATGGGGGAAAAATAAAAGTCGTTGGATTGATTTAGACCTAAACGACACTAAATATAAAAAATTTGATTTTGATGATTCTAAATGGAATTATATTCCAAAATCAATCTATCAAGATGAATTGAAAATAAAAAATGGAATCTTTAAATATATTTTTAAATCTGATAAAACTTCCCTCTCAAGTGGAATTGTTTGGCTTAGGACTAAAATATTAATTGATGATATCAGCAAAGATTTCACGTTAGAAATAGACAAAGGAATTGATCATATTGATCAAACATTTTTTAACGAAAAATTAATCGGGAATTCTTTTTCTATCGATGGAAAAAGGAACTATAAAATTCAAAGGAATCTTCTGAAAAAGGGAGAAAACTTAATAGCAATTAGGATTACAAACCTTGCTGGAGATGGAGGATTTAGAAGTCCTGTTATTTTAAAAAATAAAAACACCTCTATTTCTGTAAAGTTAAATGAATTTAAATTTAAGCATCATGCTTTCATCACAAATGGGAGCTCTGTATTAGTTCATAGTTATCCCCTTAATAATTTAATAAGCAATTATAAAGAAATTGAAGAAAATATCCACAGAGGTTATGTTATCAACTCTCCTTATGGGAATTCAATTTCCTTTGAGGAGATGCTTAATCCTTTGATTCCCTATACTGTCAAAGGCGTAATATGGTATCAGGGGGAGGCAAATGTGACTGAATATAATGAATATCTTGAATTATTTTCGGGTATGATTGATGATTGGAGAGAGAGATGGGGGTATAACTTCCCCTTTTATTATGCTCAAATTGCTCCATATATTTATAGTGATAATCAATCTTCACATGAATTAAGGGAAGTTCAAAGATTGGCCCTACAAAAAACTTTTAATACAGGAATGGCTGTTTTGTTAGATATAGGAGAAAAAGATAACGGCCATCCACCAAACAAGCAAGATGTTGGAAAAAGACTAGCTCTATTGGCATTAAATAGGGATTACAATTATAATATAGTGGATTCTGGACCGCTTTATTCCAAACATAAGTCAAAAAAGGGGTCAATTGAAATTTCATTTGATCACGTTGGGTCTGGATTGATGGCAAAGGGAGATTTAGATGGTTTCGAAATTGCTGGAGAGGACAATATTTTTTACCCCGCTATAGCTAAAATTTTAAATAACAAGGTAAAGGTTAGTTCGTCAATCGTGAAAAAACCAAAAAATGTTAGATATGGATGGAAAAATTATTTTGAGGCGACTTTATTCAATATAGAGGGGCTTCCAGCATCATCCTTCAGTTCTTTAAATTAATAAAATACGCCCCCATTAACCCCTCCCGTTTTTATTAAAATTAAAAATCATTAGCTCGAAAGAAAGGATTACCAAAAGCTTATTTTGATACAGGAGTTTAATAGCTAACCTTTATTTATCATGAAGAAGTTTGGACAGTTGACTAGATTAACTCTCTCGAAATTTTATATTTTTTATCAGTGCTGATATTATTTACTGTGCCTATAACTAATAAGCATATCATTTTAAAAACTCGATTCTTTTTAAAAGTAATGGTAACCCTGCCTCGGTAATCTCATGTCCATATCCTCCTATTTCTATCAGTTCATTTTTCTCATGTCCATTGATCTTTAACATTCTTCTCAAATAAGCATTTTCTTCATACATACCAAAAAATTCCTTTTCACGGTCTCCCGTAATCAATGTAATGCGTGGGGCGTCACCGCGAGCGGAGTATACCGGGGCATAGTGATCAATAAGTGCTTGGGTAATCTCCATTCCGTATTCTTTTCGAATGGTATGGTTAGTAAAAGTAGTAGCCGATAGCGTAATGACACCTTTGATTTGATTGGCCTCTAACTTATATTTTTTCAACCATTTTTGGTCCAAACTCACCATTAAAGACAAATAGCCTCCTGACGAAAATCCACAGACGTAGATCTGCTTGTTGTCCCCGCCGTAGCGATCGATATTTTTAAATACCCATGCGACTGCAGCTGCCGCATCTTCAATGTATTTTGGAGCATTCACCTTTGGGTGCAAGCGATAGTTTACAGCCACAACAGCAAGATCTTTGCCTTTTAACTGCTCTGGAATTGCTTTTGAACCACTTTTGAGTCCGCCCCCATGAAACCATACAACCGTTGGAAAATTTTGATTGTCAACAGGATAATACAAATCCAACTTACAGCGCTCTTCTTGATAAGTACCATCAACCGGATTTTCATAGTAGGGAATATCGGTCAAGGTTTTGTATGGAGTTGACTGTGCAAAACTCGCCGCAAAAAACAATATAAAAATTAGCCGAAATACTTTCTTCATTGTCTTAAGACTTTTTTTTTATTGGGGATTGTGCACCCATTTCCTTAACCCAATCGTTTAAAAATTTTTTCAATTCGTCGAGCTTCTCCACTTCTTTATTGGCTAAGTCTATTTTTTCTTCAGAGTCTTGCTCAATTTGATAGAGTTCATAGCGATCTTCTTCGAAGAAATATACGACTTTCCAAGAACCTTTTCGCAAGGCTCTTCCAGGCGTCCAACCACTGCCATGATAGTGGGGAAAATCCCAAACCATTATAGCGTGGGTTTTGTCAGTTTTATCCTCCATAAGGGGTTTTAGACTAATGCCGTCTTGATGTTGATTGGGCTGCATTGGAATATTGGTATACTCCAAAATAGTGGGGTAAAAGTCCATACTAATGGCAGGAAGGTCAATTACCTTAGCTATCTTGTTTTGAGGGGGTTTGATGATAAGGGGAACTCTGATCCCTCCTTCATATACCCATCCTTTTCCAGCCCGTAAAGGCAAAACACTGGTAGGAGCAGTACGTCCCTTTTTCTCAAGAGTGGTCAATCCACCATTATCGGAGGTGAAAATGATAAGAGTATTGTCCAACAAATCATGCGCTTCCAATTGATCGATCAATCTGCCCACATTTTTGTCTAAGGCATATACCATAGAGGCATAGTCTACATTATATTGATTCTGTACAGTATAACCGCCTTGATCTTTTATTTTGAGGGCCAAAGTATCTTTTAATGTTTTCTTTTTCACCTGGAACTTTGGCAAGTGATCTAGGTGAGCTTGAATAGGAGTATGAACGGTATAATAGGATAGATAGAGTAAAAAGGGATTGTCTTGATTTTGGGAAATGAACCTCAGCGATTCATCGGTTAGTCGATCGGTCAGCTGCTCTCCCTGAGGTCCATCCTCCAATCTGGGGTTTTTATATGGCGAATAATATCCTCCAGGGGGTGAGCCCTTGTGATGCCCACCTTTATTGATTTCAAATCCCTGATCTTCGGGGAAAAAACCCTCGTCGCCCAAGTGCCATTTTCCAGCAAAAAAAGTTTTATAACCTTCTTTTTTCATGGCCTCGGCCAAGGTGGTCTCTTCCAATGGTAAAGCATGAAGGTCAATTGGTCCGAGTAGTTTTCGGTCTTTGGGATCCTGACCGGGAATCCAATCAGTGATGTTTAATCGGGTGGGGTGTTTACCGGTCATGATGGCTGCGCGTGTGGGAGAGCATACGGGATGAGCAGAATAGGCCTGAGAAAAACGAAAACCCATATCGGCAAACCTGTCAATATTGGGGGTTTCGTAAAAAGAACTTCCATAACAACCCAGATCTTTCCACCCCAAATCATCCACCAAGATAAAAAGGACATTGGGACGGGTGACTTTATTTTTGGAGGGCTCAGAACAACCGAAACACAAGAGTAATGAAAGTAAATAAAGTTTTTTTATCAAAAATTTTAAAGTTTAACCGTTATTGGCCACCCTGTAAATTGTTTTGCATCGGGCTGGGATACGTCTTCATTTCGGGGCCAGCACTCAAAAGTGACTTCCTTTTTTTCAATGTTAAATCTGACGAAACCAAAACCTGCTCCACTAGATTTGGAATCAGGGTTTGCATAGGCATGCATGGTGATTTTATTTTTAAAACCATCAAGATAGCGTCCTGTCCAAGGGAGGATGTCGTTGTTTTTTTCACCAGGCATTTCGTCTTCGGGCCACCACCATCTGCTGTAATAGTTGTTGACAATAGCAGGAACCACAAAGGCCCAAGGGCCGTCCTCAAAGTCTTCTATGCCGTGATGAATTACCGTAGGCAGGTGTTGATCTCCTGCAATGTGAACGGCTCCAGCTTTTTGGATCAGTCTCAGGGCTTTGTTTCTGCCGTGTTGGGGCCAACCATTGGAATCCAAATCTGCATGGAGACGATTACTTGCTTTGCCATGTAAATGGGCTCCTCCACAAAATCCTGTGGCGGAAAGAACGGCTTTCATTTCAGCGTTTTTATCACTACCCCATTCTTCTAAAAATTCATGCTGAAGTTCTCCCAATAAGACCAATTCAGGCAAATTGATAGACTCGGGGTTATAACTGGGGTCGTTGATGTGGTCAGCTCTAGGTCCCTGCTTGGGGATCTTTCCATTGGGTCCGGATTTGAATTTTCGATCCTCTATGATGGCAAAATCTACACCTCCGATTTTTAAACTGGTGAAATAGGCTTTGATGCCTTGTTCTAAGGGGCTTTGGTGGAAGGCGTCAGGCAAATGGGAGGTTTGTGCCCTTTCTACCATTTTGATGTATTCGGGGTGAAAATAATACCCCCCATCATTACCATCTTTACGAATGGATTTTTTTCCGCTTTCGCCCCATAGATTACCCTGACCAATGTCGTGATCATCGGGAATAGTAACTGCTGGACGGTTTCTAAAAACTTCTCTGAATTGTAACCCAAACTTTAACCATGCAGCCGTATGTTCCTTGTGGTCATAGGATTGGTCACCGGCGAAAAACACAAAATCGGGATCTAGGGCATTGATGTTTTTTACGTATTCCTCTCTGGCTCCTCTATCCTTATTACTGTTACAGGACAAAGCTGCCATACTGATTTCATTCTGATCGACGGGATCCCTTCTTATGGTGCCTTCAAATTGGGAGTTTTTGCCATGCAGCAAACGGTATTTTATAGATTGGTTCATGTCCCAATCTTCAATTCTAAACAAGGTAGACCATCCTATTTCGTTTATCTCTTGGGATTGTACCTCTTCCCATTGGTTGTTTTTTAATAACTCCAATCGAACAGTTCTGGTCTCCTTAGGATGAAGTGGAAAAAGCTGAGCGGAGAGCTTGAGGATGTTATTTGAAGTGGTGTAAATCCCAAAAGCTACAACCTGATCTCTAGGCACTTTCATATCAATGATCTTGCTGTTTTTTCGATTCCACCAGTCATTAGTGGCCAACGTATCCAATGAAGAAAAAGGAGCTTGAACATATTTTTGAGATTTAGATTCACAAGCACCCAATGACAATATGATCAACAGTGAAAGTGAGGCAACTGTTTTGTAAAAATTAATCATAAAAGGTTTTTCTTAAAGGTAATAAACTATTGGAAATTTAGAGTACAGAAAAATATCCTAGCGAAAAAGAAAAATAGCCCGTTGTAGTCAAGTTACTCTCACTAGACAAAGCCTTAGGTAAATTGATATTGTATGAAAATTCAAAATCCCAATTTCCTGTATCAAATTGAAGGGGTATGCTGATTTGGGTATTTATCAAATCAAATAAATCTCTCTCTACTGTTTGAATTTTGGAAAAACCCGAAGAGATTTGTTCACTTACTGTCTGTTCACTCATTAATAAACTCAATTGAGGGTTGAGCGATATTTCCCAATTCTCTTTATCGAGTATGGAAAACTCATAACTGCCACTGCTGGTGGTGTAAAATGAGGTGGATCCTCCAAAGAGATAACCGACAGAGCCTCGCAGTCTCAAATTATTTTTGTTGAAGGTCAAAACAGTGGAGAGTCTATTAGGGTTCAGTTCTGCAGTATCATCAGAAAAAAAGATGCGGCTGTAGATTCCAGTCAAACTCAACCGCTCCTTTGAATCTAAAAAAAAAGAATATCCACTGCTGAGGGAAACAAAATCCCAATTGGGATCGAGTTCACTGAAATAGGCCGAACCCAAACTTATAAAGAAGTTTTGTCCCCTCATATAACTAATACTAGGGGTGAAGCCAAACTGGGTGACGTCAAAATCTCTTCCAGCAAAAAAAACACTTTCATCAAAGGAAAAGGTGGTGTATAAATAATTAGATTTGGATAAGTCCACCAACAAACTGTCGGTTGAAAATAATTCATCTATGACGCTGTCTAGAATGGTATCTTCTTCAGTTTGCGAAAAACTATAAAAATGTGCTAAAAAAAAACCAAAGAAAAGGAACTTTTTCATTGGTTAAATATAATAATAAGAAGAAAATTTAAAGTCAAATAATAGATCTAAACTTATTTTTTGGGTTTGGTTTTTTTTATGCGTTGCTTAATATTTTGTTTCTTTCCCTTTAGCTTTTCTCTGCGCCCATCGAAACCGGATTTGTGGTCTTTGATTTTTTTTCTACGCTCTTTGATGTTTTTCTTACGCTGTTCTAATGCTGTTTTCTGTTTATCAGTCAGGGACTTGGAAAAGGCATCCCTGAGTTTTTTCACAGACTCACGATTCCCTTTGAGGGCCTCCTTTTGATTATCAGTGAGTGTTTTCATGAGCGCCTGCTGCCTTTCCTTCATAGAAAGAGAATTGTCCCTTAGCAGACTTTTTTGTTCCTCAGAAAGCGAATTTCTAAAGGCTTCTCTATTTTGTTTCACCAACTCCCTTTGAGATTCAATCATTTCCAATTGTTTGGGGGTGTAAATTTTATAAACAGCTTTGTTCTGAGCCATCAAACCCCCAAACCATATTAAGGTGAACAATAGTTGGATAAATATGGTTTTACTTTTTTTCATTTTTAATTAACTGAACTCAAAACGTATTGTTCTTCAAACCATTCATCGAATTCATTATCATCAACAAACAGGGATTCGATCATGGTTTGATCCGCCAGAAGATCTTGCTCAGAATCCATTATAGTTTCTACCAACTTGACTTCTCCAAGTACATAATTTTGGGAACTGTAATAGAGAGAAGAAGCCAGGAGTATGGTAAAACAAGCTGCGATCCCATATTCCCAATACAGACGAAAAACAGGATTTTTATTGGAAGGCTTAAGGGCATCATCTGTTACCAAAGATTCAAACTTTTGAGACCAAATGAGATCCTTATCTTTTTCTAATGGAATTTCCACTTTAGAAAAAATATTTTTCAAATCCCTATCAGTAAACTTTTTTTTACTACTCATCTTTGATTGAGTTTTTGTTTCAATGTCTTTAAAGCCAACCCTATTCGCTTTTCAATCGCTTTTTGAGACAAATTTAATATTTCTGCAATTTCTTTATAGGTGAGTCCTTGCAACTTATTCATCAACAAGACTGTTTTTTGTTTCTCCGGTAATTGATTTAGGACTTTTTCAAATTGTATTTTCTTTTCTGAAAGCTCATCATCGGTATCTGATTCATGTATCAATCTTAAATCTATACTTTCAGTATATTCCTTTTCTACTTTTTTCTTTCGAATATGACTGATAAACTCGTCAGTGGCCATTTTAAAGAGTAGGCTTTTAATATTTCCCTTAGCAATCTCAACTTTTTTGGTCCAAACCTTCATGAATATATTTTGAGCAATGTCTCCAGACAAGTCCTGATCCCCCGATCGGTATATGAGGTAACGTCTGAGGTCGTCAAAGTGCGTATTATAAATCATTTTAAAATCTTTGGCCGTCAACTTTAAACTCCTTAAATCCAATCCCTAAGATAACTTTTATCGAAGGAATTGGATGGGGATATTGACAGATAATTATAAATAAAAATTATTTCTTTTTATTTTTCTTTTTCTTTTTCAATATATTTTTAAATCGCTCCCCCCTTTTAAGGTCTTTCAGATCTACCGTTTCAACCTCGCCGTCTTTGGAAACTTCTACAAGTGTGTCGCAGGTTCCGTCTCCAAAATCGGTGGTAATAGTTTGCTGACCATCGTTAGTAATCTTAATTCCTTCTACGGGAACTTTGCCCTTTTTTCTTTGTCCTTCTCCAAAACAGTCGTAAACAAATTTGATGGGCACGATAATTTCCATAGAAAAGTTTACCCCTTCTGTACTGACTCCAGATTTGCTACCACTAAGTGAACTGTATTGCTTTTCATCATTTTCTACGTGAGTGTAACGGGTCATATCAGAACTTTTAGTTTTAAAAGTACCGTCTTCGTAGATCATTTTTCCATCGACTTCGGTCGTTCGCATGGTTTTACTTCCATTTTCATCTATGGAAATAATTTCGGTTCTTCGGATTCCCTCAATTTTGACCCCGTTGAGATAGAAGTCATCATAGGTGACTTGTCTATAACTTCCAGCCTCTCCTTGAGTTTCTGAATAGGCAATGATTATGGTTCCACTCCTCGACTGACCAAGCTTTCCCTCACAATCTTCTGAGAAAGTAATGGTCTTAGTGTTGTTTTCATCGTCTTGAACAACGGTGGCACAGTCACCATATTTATCTCCTTTAAATCCATTGGGTCCTTTGTTTAAGGCTGTATTAACAGATCGAGCACTCATCGAATTCGAACTCAAAGCCATGCTTTCTGATACCAATTCATCAATGTCTTCCTCAAAAGCAATGGAATTGATAGCTTCTAATACGGTGGTCGTGCTCAAGTTTTCTGAAAAACCACTTACTCCATCTTCGGAGCAGGAGGTTATAATACCGAGGCTTAATATTATTAAGGTTAAGTTTTTAATTTTCATAACAATTTTATTTTGATTACAACTATTACCCGATTCAGAAATCAAATACCCTACTTTTTTTATAAAAAATTTTCCGTAATTAAAGCTGCTTTATTAGTCAATTGTAACTCATTAATAATAGGTTTGTAAACCATATATTTGAGCATGATTAGTGATTTTCGAATTAAAGAATTCATTGCGCTTTTTTATCGCATTTTTTTGATTTACCTCTGTTATTTATTTTGCAGGGTACTGTTTGTTTATTTTAACAACGACTTGGTTCAAGTAAAATCGATTTCCCAACTGGCAGAATTGTGCTATTATGGACTCCGTTTTGACAATGTCGCCATCGTCTACTCCAATATGATTTTTATTCTTATGTCAATCATCCCTTGGAAAAAAACAACTTTTTTACTATATCAAAAAATTCTTTTTTGGGTCTATTGGGTTTGCAATGCCTTTTTTATTTC
>MDSV01176216.1_pt1 | contig 11069 bp, 9 predicted proteins | sample 810851 | NCBI WGS metagenome assembly MDSV01 (sample SAMN05326640, study PRJNA326480) | marine metagenome | isolation source: seawater | place: Atlantic Ocean: North East | collected 2012 | reverse complement strand
ATGTATCAATTTGTAAGAGCATTAAGATATAAAGATACTTCAGCATTTAAAGAGCAATTTAGGTCAATTGATGTCCTTATGATAGATGATGTTCAATTTATAAGTGGTAAAGATAATACTCAAGAGGAGTTTTTTCATACATTTAATGCGTTGATTGAACAAAATAAACAAATTGTTATTTCAGCAGATAAAACTCCTACCGATCTAGATGGAGTACAAGAAAGATTAAAATCTAGGCTTGGTTGTGGCTTAGTAGCCGATATTCATCCGACAACTTATGAGTTAAGACTTGGGATTTTAATTGAAAAAGCTCATAAGAGAGGTGTAGAAATTCCTCCAAAAGTTTTAGAATTTTTATCACATAGAATAATTTCAAATGTAAGAGAAATGGAAGGAGCTCTTAATAGGTTAGTTGCACACGCTACATTAGTTGGAACTGCAATTACTGTTGAAACTGCCCAACTAGTTTTACAAGATTTATTAAAGTCTTCAAATAAGAAAATAACTATTGAGGAAATTCAAAAAAAGGTTGCGGAGCATTTTAATATTAGAATTACTGATATGCACTCACCTAGAAGATCACGATCTGTAGCTAGACCAAGACAAATTGCGATGTATTTAGCTAAATCTATTACATCTCGATCACTTCCTGAAATTGGTAGGAAGTTTGGGGGTAGAGACCATACTACTGTTATGCATGCAGTAAAAAAGATTGAGGAACTTAAGCTATCAGATGTAAATTTTAATGAAGATTTAGAATTATTAAAAAGACTTATAGATTCTTAATTTTTTTTATCATATGCTTAAGTATGAAATTTAAAATTTTTCGCTCAGATTTTTTTAAAACTTTGTCTCATCTACAGGGCATTGTTGATAAAAAGAATTCACTACCAATCTTATCCAACATTTTAATCGAAGCAAAAAAAAATAAATTAACACTATCTTCTACTGATATGGATATATCTATTATTGAAAATATTGATTGTAATGTGTTAGCAGATGGTGCAACGACAATAAATTCTCAAATTTTATATGATATAGTTAGAAAAATTAAAGATAATACGGAAATAGAAATTATATCAAATAATGGAAAAATTCTTACTTTGAGAGCTAATGGCTCAAGATTTTCTTTAGCTTGCTTGCCCAAAGAAGACTATCCTTTAATTGATAAAGAAAATTCTGGTACCAATATAAATATGAGTTCAAAAATCCTTTTTAAATTAATAGATAAAACAAAGTTTGCTATATCTAATGAAGAAACAAGATACTTCTTAAATGGTTTGTACTTTAATATTACAAAAGAAGATAACAAGAACATTGTTACCTTGGTGGGGACAGATGGACACCGCTTAGCGAAATTTAGTCATATAATTCAAGATAAAATTGATGATGTATCAGGAGTAATTATACCAAAAAAAACAATCTTTGAATTATCCAAATTATTATCTGAAACTGATGAAGATGTTGAAATATCAATTAGTTCAAATAAAATTGTTTTTGTTATTGGTGAGATAATATTTATATCAAAATTAATAGATGGAAGTTTTCCAGATTATAAAAGAGTTATTCCTAATGATAATTCAAACATTCTAAAAATTAATAGAGAAGCTCTATTATCAGCTGTAGATAGAGTAAGTACAATTGCAAATGATAAATCGCCAGTAATAAAATTTAAATTACTTAAAAATATTCTTAATCTTAATTCTGTTAATACAGAAAGTAGTACTGCATCAGAAGATTTAAATATAAATTACGATGGAGATCAAATTGAAATTGGATTTAATTCAAAATATATAATGGATATTGTTAATAATTTAGAGGATGAGGAAATTTCAATTAATTTAAAAGATAATTCATCACCAGTAGTTGCTCTTGAAAATTCAAATTCTAACTTAATATATGTCTTAATGCCAATGAGAGTTTAAAATTTGACATATATCAAAGATATTCAATTTATTAATTTCAGAAATTTTACCAATTCCAAACTTTCTTTTGATGAAAAATTAAATATTTTTTTTGGGAAAAATGGTTGTGGAAAAACAAATATTTTAGAGGGCATCTCTTTAATTTCAAAAGGGAGAGGAATAAGAAACTCAAAAATTCAGAACATAATTAAGAAAAACAAGAGTAATTTTTTAATTAATAGTAGTTTAATCATAAATTATAATAATCTAGATATTAAAATTTCTACTGATTTAAAAAATGATAAATATAAAAAAGTTTTACTAGTTAACGATGATATTTCAAAAGATACTATTAGTTTTTTAAATCAATCTTTATCATATTTAATATTTTTACCAGAAATGGAAAGACTATTCCAGGCTTCACCTACATATAGAAGGAATTTTTTAGATAGATTAATTTTTTCAAGCAAAAATGATTATAATTCTTTAATTAATAGATACCAAAAATACTTAACTGAAAGAACTAAAATTCTTCAAAACAATGTTAATGATAATGAATGGTTAAATCATATAGAAAAAGAAATATGTTCATTGGGAATTGACATATACAATTTAAGACAAAAACAATTAAACCGTATAAATAATAATTTAAATATTCTAAAAAATGATCACAAATTTCAATTTGATGTTGAATTAAAAATGAAAGATAATTTCTTTAATGATACTATTAGTTTCGAAAATTATTTATCCAATTTAAAAGGTTCACGTATATTTGATGAAAAATTTGGTGGTACAAAAAATGGGCCTCACAAATCAGATTTTTTTGTAACAATTAATAATGATTTTGAAGCATCATTGCTGTCAACTGGGCAACAAAAAACACTAGTTCTCATGATTTTACTTGCCCAATGTAATTATTTAGTGAATGAGAAAAATATCCTACCAATTTTATTGTTTGATGAAATTGGATCACATTTAGATTCTTTTAATCGTCAAATATTATTGGATATGATCAATAGATTTGAAATTCAGTTTTTTTTAACTGGAACTGATAAAAATATTTTTTCTTTTGTATCAACAAATGCAGAATTTTATAATATAACTGATATATGAATTCTGAATATTCTTCTGACTCTATTAAAGTATTAAAAGGACTTGAGGCAGTAAGAAAAAGACCAGGAATGTATATTGGTGATACTGATGACGGATCAGGTCTTCACCAAATGATTTATGAGGTGCTCGATAATTCAATCGATGAAGCATTAGCAGGTTTTTGTGACAAAATAGAAGTAATTTTAAATGCAGATGGAACAGCCACTGTTATAGATAATGGAAGAGGAATACCTGTAGATCAACATAAAACAGAAAAAATTCCGGCCGCTCAACTCATAATGACAGAGTTACATGCTGGGGGCAAATTTGACCAAAATAGCTACAAAGTATCAGGGGGTCTGCACGGAGTTGGTGTATCGGTAGTAAATGCATTGTCTGAAAATTTAACATTACAAATTAATAGAGAAGGAAAAATTCACAATATTGAATTTCAAAATGGAGTTGTGAGTAAAGAATTAAATGTAGTAGGAGATTCAAAAAAAATTGATAATGAATTCTACACTGGTACAAAAATTACATTTTTACCAACAAATAAAATTTTTAAAGATATTAATTTTGATTTTAAAATCATAGAAAAAAGATTGAGAGAATTAGCATTTTTAAATACAGGTGTTAGTATTTTTTAAGTGATAAGAGACAGTCCGAAGATAAAAGTATTCATTTCAAATATGATGGTGGTATTAAAGAGTATGTTAAATTTTTAAATGAAGGAAAAAACCTTATTAATTCAAATCCAATATTTTTTCATTCAGAAAAAAATAATATTACGATAGAATGTTCATTACAGTGGACTGACAGCTATCATGAAAATACTATCTGTTTTACAAATAATATCATTCAAAGAGATGGAGGTACTCATCTTGCTGGTTTTAGAGGGGCATTAACTAGATCAATTGTAAATTATGTAAATAAAAATACAAAAAATAATAATAATATTACTGGAGAAGATGCCAGAGAAGGGTTGACTTGTGTAATATCAGTAAAATTACCAGATCCTAAATTTTCTAGTCAGACAAAAGATAAACTAGTTTCATCAGAAGTTAGGTCAGTCATTGAATCAACTAGTTTAAATAAATTAGAACAATGGATTGAGGAAAATCCATCTGAAATTAAAAAAGTAGTTGAAAAAATATTTGAAGCATCAAATGCAAGAGAAGCTGCAAGAAAAGCAAGAGAATTAACAAGAAGAAAAACAGGATTAGAAAATACATCTCTTCCAGGTAAACTTGCAGATTGCCAAGAAAAAAATCCAGAATTATCAGAATTATTTATAGTCGAAGGAGATTCAGCAGGTGGATCAGCAAAGCAAGGAAGAGATAGAAAAAATCAAGCTATTCTTCCTTTGAGAGGAAAAATATTAAATGTTGAAAGAGCTAATAATAAACAGGTATTAACTAGCAATGAAATAGGTGCATTAATTACAGCAATTGGAGCAGGAGTTGGTAATCCAACTGATGATAATCAACAAAATAAATTAGAAGGTAAATTTGATGTTGCTAAAATGAGATATCATAAAATTATCATAATGACTGATGCTGATGTAGATGGAAGTCACATAAGAACTTTATTACTAACTTTTTTTTATAGACATATGAAGCCAATAATTGATTCAGGTAGATTATATATAGCTCAACCTCCTCTATATCGATTGAAAAAAGGTAATTCCACAGTTTATAAAAAAGATGATAATGATTTAGAAGATTATTTAATCGAAGAAGGAAATAAAAATACAATTTTTGAAAACACACAACAAACTAAAGTAGCAAGAGAAGAATTAAAACAAATAATTTATTTATCAAAAAAAACAAAAAACTTAGTTATACCTTTATTAAGAAGAGTAGATAATACTGATATAATTGAACACACTGCAATAGTCAGAGGTTTAGATCCTAGAAATTTAAAAGACAAAAAGATAGGACAGGAAATAGCAAAATATCTAGAAAAAAGGTTAAATTTAATTGCAAATATTTCTCAAAAAAACTGGAGAGTCAATCATGTTAACGAAACACTTTTATTTGAAAGAACTATTAGAGGTTTTACTGAAAAATATAAAATTGATGAAAACTTCATAATTACACCTGAAGCTCGAGCTTTAAATGATCTCAAGGATGATTTGATGGAAAACTTCTATCGTTTAAAAGAAACAGGGTGTGGACTATTATCTCATAAAAATGAAGATTTTAAAATTTTTGGACCTCTGAATTTAATTGATAAAATATTAGAAATTGGAAAAACGGGTTTACAAATAAACAGATATAAAGGTTTAGGAGAAATGAATCCTGATCAATTATGGGAAACAACACTAGATCAAAACCAAAGAATACTTTTATGTGTAAAAATTAATGAGATCGATGCAGCTAATAAAGCCTTCGAAGATTTAATGGGTGGAGAGACAGATGCAAGGAAAAAATTTATTTCTGAAAATTCTTTAAAGGTAGCAAATTTAGATATCTAATAATAAATGAACACAATACTTCTTGGTAATCTTATAAAAATAAGATGGATTGCTATATTTGGTCAAATTTTAGCAATATTCTTTGTTACTTATTTTCTTAAAATTCAAATACCACTATTTGAGACCTTACTAATAATTTTTTTTTCAGTTTTTATTAATTTATATTCATATTTTGATGAGAGGAAAAATAAATCTATTAGTAATATGAAGGCGTTTTCATTTTTACTTTTCGATACTTTACAATTAGGTTTTCTATTATTTTTGACAGGGGGTATTGTTAATCCTTTTTCTATATTAATTTTAGCTCCTGTCATAACTTCTGCCTCTTATCTTCCAGCATTAATGACAGTAATACTGTCATCAATATCTATAGTAATAATAATTTTATTAAACTTTTACTATGTCCCTCTAAATTTAGGTGATGAATTTTATTTACCACAAATCTACAATTTTGGTTTAGTTGCTTCTTTGATTATAACTGTAATTTTTATTGCAATTTATGCATATCTATTTGCAAGTTCTTCAAGAAAAATTTCTTATGCTCTTTCTGTATCAAAGTTACAAATACTAAACCAAAAAAAAATTACAGAAGTTGGATCTTTGAGTGCTGCGGCAGCTCATGAGTTAGGAACACCATTAAATACTATTTTTTTAATTCTAAATGACTTACTTAAAGAAAAAAAATTAATTGAAGATAAAAATATTGTTAAAGATATTATTTTACTAAAATCTCAAGCAGAAAGATGTAAAGAAATACTTCAAAGATTTTCAAAAAATCCATTAAAATTAAAAGATAAATTTCTTGAAAAGGTAAAAATAACTGATTTAATTAATATAAATTTTGAAAAATTTAATAAAAATAAAAAATTAATTGTTAAAAAAAATCCAAATACTGAAGAACCAGAGATTATTTATAAAGATGAAATGATGTATGCTTTAGGAAACATTATTCAAAATGCAATTTATTATTCTATAGATACTGTTACTGCAGAACTAGATTATTTTAAAACTAATGTAAAAATATTAATAACTGATGATGGTGATGGCTTTTCTAAAGATATAATTGATAAGCTTGGAGAGCCATATATTTCAAAAAATAATTTAGGTATGGGATTAGGTATATTTATTTCAAAAAACTTAATTGAAAATATGGGTGGAAACATCAAATTTTATAATTCAAAAGATGAAAATGCTGTCGTTGAAATTATATTTGATAACTCTATCTTAAATATATGAATATAAAGTTATTAATTGTTGACGATGACTTACCGTTTAGAGAAAGATTATCCAGATCAATGGAAAAGAAGGGATTTGATGTAGTTTCTTCTCCCAGTTTTAAAGATTCATTGATTAAAGTAGCAGAAAATAGCTTTGATTATGCGGTGGTTGATATGAGGTTGGAAGATGGGTCTGGATTGGAACTAGTAAAAGAACTTCAGAAAATTAGCCCTCAAACTAAATCACTTTTGTTAACTGGTTATGGTAACATTGCCACTGCTGTCGCAGCTATTAAATCTGGAGCAATTGATTATTTGCCAAAACCAGCAGAAATCGATCAAATTTATGATGCACTTACAAATTCAAAGGAAATTTTGCCACCACCCCCCGAAAACCCAATGACTGCAGATAGAATTAGATGGGAACATATTCAAAGAGTGTTTATACAGTGTAATAGAAATGTATCTGAAACTGCACGAAGATTAAGAATGCATAGACGTACGTTACAAAGAATACTTAATAAACATGCACCGCGAGAATAATACAGCGTTATCAATTGTAATTCCAGTTTTTAACGAAATAAACTTTTTATCTAAACTTTTTGAGCAAATAAAATATTACTTTGATAATGAAAAAATCGAAATAATATTTGTTGATGATGGATCAAATGATGGATCTTCAGAAATATTAAATGAGCTTAAGGACAAGAAAGATTATCATTTTTTCTTTAAACTTATAAGGCTCGATATTAATTCAGGAAAAGGAAAAGCAATTCAAACAGGTATAAAAAATTCAATAGGTGAGTATGTTTTGCTCCAAGATGCAGATTTAGAACTTGATATTAAAGATGCTAAAGAGATGTTTGACATGATAAAAGTAAATAAAGATATTAAGTGTATCTTTGGCAGTAGGTATCTTTCAGGCAAATTAAAAAAAAATAATTATTTTTTTAATAACCTTGTTGGAAGAATAAATTCTTTAATATTTAATATTTTTTTCTCTCAATCAATAAGTGATGTTCATTGTGGTTTAAAGATTTTACACAGAAGTGTAATTGAAAAGATAAAACCAACTATTAATGACTTTGGTATAGAAATTGATTTAGCATCACAAATAGTTAGAAATAATTTTTTTATTTATGAGTTTGGAGTTTCTTATTTTTTTAGAACAAAAAGACAAGGTAAAAAAATTACTTGGTTTGATGGTCTAAAATCTTTTTATTATCTTTTCAGAGTAAGGTTTGTTGATAATGTTCCATCCACAAATCTATCAATATTATATTCGTCTATTTATATGGGTTTTGTAGGATCACACTTTGGAATGGGTTTGGGAAACACTATATTTATAATTACTTTCTTTATCGTAGGAGCGGTGTTAGGAATAAACTTCAAAATCTTTTCATCAAGTATAATTTTTTTATTTATATTTATAGGTTCACACTTTGGCAAAGGTAATGGAACAACATTGTCAGTATTCCTTTTTTTTCTATTAGGTTTATTTTTAGCAAGAAAATCAAAAAAATATTTTTTCAATACTAGTATTAGTCACTATTTTTAAATTTACTTAGACACAAGCAAAGTCCTATAATAAAAAAAGTAATCACGCCATACCAATTCTTAATTAAACTACCAGTAGACATTATTGGCCAAAACATTATTAGAATAATTACTAACGAAATAACTTTATATTCTCTATCTCCTTTATTATAAAGTATAAAACTTATCATATAAAAAAGATATAATAAGAAACAACTAATTACTATTACACCCCCTTCCGTTAGCCATTGAATATAAATATTGTGAGGGTGTGAAGCACAATTGTAATTTGACATCATATTTTTATAGTTATCAAAATTTTTACACATATATTCAAAGTTATTAATACCAATGCCAGAAATTGGATTATCTAAAAACATCTTGTATGATAATAAATAAATTTCACCATAAGCAGATGTTGTAAAATTTTCTATAATTTTAAAAAAACTTGGTTGCAAATTTACTATTTTTGTACATGTTTCTTGATCATTATGATCACATGCAAAAAATTTTTCAATTTTTTGACCTTGATGAAATTCAGTAGACTCTAAAACTTTAAAATCATTATAAAAGGGGTGTAGATAAACTGTTATTATAATTAATAATGTTCCAAAAATAATTGATAATAAAATGGATTTTCTTTGTTCATACAAAAAAACAAATAGAACAAATAAAGCTAATGCAAAAACTGCAAAAGCCATTCTCTCTCCAGATATATAACAAACATATAGTATCAATGATAAATAAATTGATTTAACCAGAATGCTATTTTTTATATTTTTTATTGATATAAGAATAGCAAATCCTAGTAATGCAAATTTTGATATATAAGATCCAGGAATTAGTTCATTTCCAAAAGGTCCTGTTAATCTACCGTACCAATTTGACTTAAACCCTAATAAGTCTTCACCAAAGCCACTTTCAGGTTTATAATTTAAAAATTGATAAAAAGTATCAATACATACAAATATTACAAGAATTAAAATTATGAATAAGGATTTTTTAAAGATCTTCATGTCTTTAAAAAAAATAAAATAACAACATAAAGGTATTAGTAAAAACCTAATAAAAATAATTGCATCTTGAAATGAATTATTCTTATTATAAGAAAATATACTTATAATAATAAGACTTATCCAAAAAATTACTGATATTCTAAAAAAATTTATTTTTAAAATTTCTTTGTATTTTTTTAAAAAAAATAGATAAATTATACTAAATATTATTCCAATAGTAATTATAATATCTGGTATTGCTGGACCTGTTATTAGAAATAATGGAATTGATAAAAAGAGATAAGTAAATAACTTTTCAACTTTTAATATCATTACTTTTAACTACTTTCTTAAATACATCTTCTAAATCACCTTCATTTGTATTGATTTCCAAAAAGTCAATATTGTTATTATTTAATATATCTATAATTTTTTTAATATTAGTTTTATTTTTATCATAGTTTAATTTTAATATATTTTTGGAAAGAATTGGTTTAAATTCATTTAACTCATTTGGAATGTCTACGTTCTTGGTTAAAACAAAAGCCACAGATTTAGTTGAGATAATATTTAAAAGATCATTTTTAGATCCTTCTATAATTTTTTTTCCAAAATTAATTATAGAAATATTATCACATAGGTTCTCAGCTTCTTCTAGATAATGAGTAGTTAAACATATTGTTTTACCTTGTTTACTTATTCTTTTGATATAGCTCCACACTGAGCTTCTTATATCTATATCAACTCCCGCTGTTGGTTCGTCTAGTATTATAATTTCAGGATCATGAACTAGTGCCTTTCCAATAAGTAATCTCCTTCTCATTCCGCCAGATAAAGTTCTAGCATAGGCATTTCTTTGATCTGTTAATTTTAGATTTTCTAGTATTTCTTCAGTTCGTCTGTTTTTTTTAGGAACACCATATAAACCTGCTTGAAGCTCTAATAATTCAGCTGGTGAAAAGAAAGGATCAATATTTAATTCTTGAGGAACAATACCAATTTTGAATTTACTTAATTTAGTATTTTTATCTATATTTATTCCACAAATATTAACCTCACCTGAATTCTTTTTTACTAATCCGCCAAGGATATTTATAAAGGTAGATTTCCCAGCGCCATTTGGTCCTAACAAGCCATGAATAGTTCCTTTTTCAATTTTAATACTAAAATCAATTAAAGCATCAACCGCTGAAGATTTTTTATAAAATACTTTATTTACATTTTTAGCTTCTATTGAATATTTATACTCTGACATTTAAATAAAATCTTATATATTTAAATTTACAATGAATAAAAAGAGTAGATTAATATTAGTTGACGGTTCTGCCTATATATTTAGAGCTTATTATGGTTTACCCCCAATGAATCGCTCAGATGGCACACCAATCAATGCTGTTTTTGGTTTTACTAATATGCTTGTTAAGCTGATAGAAGATTACAGCAATGATAAAATGATAGTTATATTTGATGCAGCAAGGGAAAATTTTAGAAATAATATATATCCAGAATATAAGGCTAATAGAGGAGAAGCTCCTGATGATTTAATACCACAATTTCCACTAATCAGAGAGTGTGTAAAAAGTTTTAATATTCCTCAATTAGAAATAGAGGGATTTGAGGCAGACGATTTAATTGCTACCTATGTAAAATTAGCAGAAGAAGATAAAATTGAGACAATCATTGTTTCCTCAGATAAAGATTTAATGCAGCTTGTTAGTAAAAATGTAACAATGCTTGATCCAATGAAAAATAAAAAAATAGAAATTAAAGATGTTGAGGAAAAATTTGGAGTGCGACCAGATAAAGTTATTTTTATTCAAGCTCTAACAGGAGATAAAGTAGATAATAT